>Ga0185299_10000106_pt1 | contig 263795 bp, 218 predicted proteins | sample PaiPotPPA55metaG_FD_128002 | JGI IMG/M metagenome (GOLD analysis project Ga0185299, IMG submission 128002) | Iron sulfur acid spring bacterial and archeal communities from Banff, Canada, to study Microbial Dark Matter (Phase II) - Paint Pots PPA... ...
CGCCTACGGCCAGCTTTAGTCTCGCGCGGTGGTTGCCAACCTGAACCATACGCGGGTACCAGTCGCTTGCGATCAATCACCCGGTCGACAGTTAGGCTGCTTTCGGCAACATTGTCACTGCCGTGTACAACGTGGCTGCTGGCGTCTTGCCGCCCGGCGACGTCCAGTAGCCCTTTTCCGCCATTGTCTTTATCATCGTCTGGCAATCCATGGACTCGCCGGCCTCGGCTAGGACCTTGGCGGCCGCGTCGATGGCGCTCAGCTTCTTGGGACCGGTTTCCGCCTTTGCCTTCGGCGCCCGGCCCCGTTTCTTGGCCGCCGGTTGGGTCCCTGGGGCCACGGATTGCGTCGCCTCGCTCGATTGCGTCGGCTCGGCCGCTGACTTCGTTTCGGCGCCAGGCGTCGCTTCGGGCGTAGCCTCCGCCGCTGCCTGCCCCGCGCTACCGTCCTCCGCGCTCGTCGCTTCAGCAGTCGGCGTAGCGGCCTCCGGCTCCGGCTGTTGCTGCTGCCCGGCGACAGTCCGCTGGTAGGCGTCGTTAATCTTCATGCCCGAGTTGACGTAGTTCAGAACCGTGTCCTGGTCGGCCTCGGCGAGGGCCTCCAGCTTGGCAACCATTTTTGCCGGGAACTTCATTGCCGCTAGCTCCGGGATAAGCTTCGTGGCGGCGGGCTTCGCCTTCTCTGCACGCTGCTTCGTCTTCGCGCCTTTGGCGCCCTTGTTCTTTGCGGACATGTCATGTCTCCTATGCGGGTAATCGATGCTGGCGCCGCGAACGATGCGACGCAACGACAGCACAGTTACCTCGCGTGCGGAAGGACATCAAGCTATTCTGGACAGGAATTATCTGCTTTTTTGCAGATTCAGACGGGCGAAGAAATGCGGTGGCGGATGGAACGGCCCTGTTGGGGCTCTCCGGTTCTTCTTATTGAGGGTGAGGGCTGATCCGACAACATTGGCTCGTTAACCGATCGCATTGCGGATGTAGCTATATATGTCAATGTCTCGGGGCGTCAGGCAGTGCGCCAAAATCAGTCGGACGTCCTGAGATTTCGGAATCAGCCGTGGTTGGCGGGCCGTGCGGACCAGGTGATCGGCGAGTTCGTTGGTCAGTTGCTCTACCCGGACCGCGTGTTCGACATGGCCTGCGAGGTTAGTCGTTTCTTCGGGGTCGGCGTCCAGGTCGTACAGTTGAACCAACGGCTGGCCGGCAGCCGGGTCCAGGGCATAGCCGTCCCGCCGCCGGCGAGCCCCCGTGCTGTAGATCAGCTTCCAGCGTTCCGTTCGGATCATGGCCTCCTCGTTGTCTGCGTATTCGGCGATGACGCGAACCCGGTGGGCGTTAGTCCGGTCTCGCAAGAGCGAGGTCAGGCATCGCCCGTCAAGATTTGCCGGAACAGGCGCCCCGCAAATCTCAAGGATGGTGGGCGCCAGGTCAATCAACTCAACCAGCGCCGCGCTGGCCCGCCCAGGACGAATCAGCCCGGGGAGTCTCATCAACAGGGCGGCGCGAACCGCCGGCTCATAACAGCAGTGTTTCTCGAACCGGCCGTGCTGTCCCAGCAGGTAGCCGTGGTCACTCGTGAAAATGACCAGGGTATTGTTGGCGTGAGTCGAGCGGTCGAGGGCGGCAAGCACCTGGCCCACGTTCGTATCCAGGTACTCCGCCGAAGTGGCATACGCCGCCATGATGCCCTGTTTGTCTGCTTCGGTAAGTTCGCGGAAAACGGCCGGGAGGCAGCGGTAATCCTCCGGCCCGACGGCTGGCACGTGGAACGAGCGCGGGTTGTGCCGGCCGCGGTATTCCACTGGGAACCAGAACGGCGCGTGGGTCTCATAGAAGCTCACGTACAGGAAAAACGGCCTGGCCTTCGGTACAGCAAGGTACTGGGCCGCTCGCGAGGCGAGGAACGTGCCGAACATGTCGGCATCAACGGCGGCATAAGGCAAACAGTCACTGTTCAGCCACACGCGGCCGGGATCGGCAAACGGCTGCCACGGGCCGAGCATGTCGCCGTCCGAGTGGGGCAAAACGGGCCCCTTCTTCGAGAGCCAGGATTCGTATTCGCTCCAATCGACATAGACATCGAATTCATGCCGGCGGGGCCAGTAGTAATGTGTTTTCCCAAAGGCGGCCACTTCGTAGCCAGCTTGGTGAAGGAGAACCGGCAGCGTGACCTCGTCGTCGGGGAGCGGGGTCCGTGACAGAGTGACCCCGATCCTCCGCGGATAGCGCCCCGTCCAGAACGACTGCCGAGAAGGGGTGGAGAGCGGACAGGTAGAAAACGCGCGATCAAACCGTATCCCCTGGGAGGCCAGGCAGTCGAGACAAGGGGTCCGAACGATGCGGTTCCCGTAGGCGCCGCAGACGTCCGGCGTAAAGTCATCCGCGCAAATCCATACCACGTTCGGACGCGAGGATCCGCGTTCCGGGCCGCGACCACGTCGACGCAGAGAAGCCGCCAGATGACTGATCCACTTCCCGAGCATCACGCATCTTGACCTGGTTCGAGTGAGGCCGGCAACCTCTGTTGATAGTGTATGCGGGCGGACCAGGTATCCCATCTACGGGAGCTGGGATTGTGCGCCCCCCCATCGCCGCGTGCGCGCGTCGGCGTGTCGGTCCTCAGCGTGTTGGCGACCTGGTCTTGCGCGCGTAGGTCGAGAGGACCGGAGCAGAAAACGCTCCGACGCGAATTCACCTCGCCGCTCCGATGCCGCATAACCGACGCCCCCGAATCGGACCGCGGCGTTCACCGCTCTGCCTCTCTTTGGTAAACTGCGCCGTCATCAAAAGAAGAAAGGGAACACCGCATGGAACTCTTGATCCCCCTCTGGCTCCCCATCCTCCTCTTCACGCAGAGGACGTGCCGCCTAAGGTCGTCCATCTTGCCGGGATCCTTTGCCTCGTCGAGCGCGTACCCGGAGTAACACGTCAGGAAAATGGTGGTGGCCGCCCACCCCTCGGGCATCTACGTCCTCGATGGGGACGAGCTGCGGCTATGCCTCGGCGAGATGGGCAAGGATCGGCCAGCGGTGTTTGGTCGCCGCGGCTTATCCGGCGGCTCGTCCCTGGCAAGGCTGTTGGCGCAACATCGTGGAGTCCGCAACCGCAAAGCACTGCCGCACCTTAGAGTCCGTGACATTCTTTACTGGGCCGACCTCCATGAGGCGCGTGCTGCCGGGATCATGCAAATGCGGGACCTGCCCAGCGGTCAGGAGTCGTTCTCCTTCCGCTGCCCTTCGGTGCGGAACGTGTCGTCCGCCTTCTGGGAAGGGCCGAGCCGTCCCTGCCGCTTGCGGGTCGTCTACTGGGGCCGTATGACCTCCACCCCGAACCGCCAGCCGGTGGCCAACAGGACGATGAACACCGCCAGCAGGATCAGACCGATGAGGCCGATCAGGTGGATGAACCGCGACGTCCCGTCGGGCACCGCCTCGACTACGGTCACCGGCCGGTACAGGAAGTACCGGTACCCCCACCAACCCAGGGCGCCGATCGCCAGCACGACGATGCCCACCAGCAACATATCCATGGCTCTTACTCCCGCTCGGGGGCGAAAGACCTTCGTTGTCCGCATCACGCACATTGCGGCTCGCGCACGTCGGCGAGGGTGCGCTGGTTGAATCCAGTCCCGGTATGTCCGATGTACACGAGGTCCTTGCCGCGGTAGACGCGCAGAAGCAAGGCGCCCAGCCGCCGCCGGCTGCCGCGCTCGATCGCGTACCGCCAGTCACCGCATGCTGCCGCAAACGGGTAACCGGCTCCTTTTCGGAACCCCGGGCGATTTCTTGGTAACCCTGCAAAACTCCTCTATCTACACCAAAACGGGCAATCCTTTGCCCAAGCATGGCGTCCTGCGTTTGCTAAGCCAAATCGGTTGAAGCATGGCAGGGCCATCACGAATCAGATGCGCCCTAGGAGCACGAGCACCAGCACGATCACCAGCACCAAGCCGAGGACGCCGCTTGGACCATATCCCCAGCTGCGGCTATAGCCCCAACTGGGAAGCCCGCCCAGGAGCAACAGGATCAGAATAATCAGCAAGATCAAGCCCAACATGGAAAGCCCCCTTTTAATGGTCGAAGACACGCCGCCCTGGTCGCGGCGGACGGCCGCGACTTTATCGCTGAACAGGTCGGACAAGGCAAAGGAAGGTGCGACCGCAAGAAAAAGTGGTCTCAAGCGATCGGGGCGTTTGAATTCGCTGGGCAGAAGCCTGCATTGAAAGATGAGGCGTCGCAATTGACGTGCCAAAGCATCGATGAGGATGTTAATTATCGCAGCAGGTTTTCTCCCCAGCTGGCGGCGTGGGCGGGCGAAGCCAGGTGAGCTGGCCCTCTGAAGGAGCTGGGGCGGTCGTTTCGGAAATCTGCGAGTTCGCAATCATGATCTGTACCTCCTTAGAGCGAAGAATAGTTGATGGAATGTTCGGGGTAATCTTATTCTGGAACGTCCCTTCCAGAGGTACCGAGACTGTGCTCGGCAATACGGGGTGACGCGGTGATTGAATGACAAGGGGAACGTCAACAGCAGTAGTCGCAGGATTACTTGCACACGGCTCTTGCTCGATTTCATTTTGTGCGGCAGTCGATATTTTGCGCATGCGCCCGGTAAACCCATGGAAATACACGCCGTGCCCGGCCAAAGGCGTTTCCAGGGACTGCTTGAGCTTGCGTAGCTGTCGGCGTGCCTGGCGCATAATGTCCTGGACCTCGCGCTGCAGCCTTAAGGGTTGTTGTAATCGATCGAGTTCCGCTTGGACCCTAGCGGGTTGCGTAGGTGTGCCGGAGAACGTACGCTGTGAGGCCAGTGAGATCTGGGATCTCGTGCCGGCGTTCGTCCGGCAGCTTGGAACGATCCGTCTTGAACTTCTGGCGGAGTCTCTTGAATCGGCAGCGAATCCCATTTCTCGTCCAAGGCTTCTCTGTTCCGTCAAATTTACGGGTTGAGCGAAAAAGCGGGCCCGAGGGGTAAAGGGCGACGAGCCTCCTCGTCAGTTCCTGCATGGCAGGTGTCAGATAAACGATCCTGGCCTGTCCGGTACGGTCGGTCTTGTGCTCCTCCAAAATCCACATCGTCCAGTCTTGCGAGACATGGCGGGCGGTCACGTTGGCTACTTCGCTTGGACGACAACCGGTTTCGAGCATGGCAAAGACGAACTCCTGGAACTGCTCGTCCCGGATCGCCAGGTAAACGGACTAGCGCTCCAAGGGCGACATGATCCGATTACGGCTTCGCTTGGGCGGCTTCTCGACGCACAGGATGGGGTTTTCCGTGATGAGTTTTCGTTTCACCGCCCAGTTGAAAAGTCGGCGGATGGCCACGATGGCATTGCGGCGGCTCCCCTTCCAGCCCTTGTGTTCATTCAACCACTTCTGGAAAGAGAGCGGCGGGAACCGGAGCCGCAAGTGCAGCTCCGAAGCGCGTCACGAACGGCACCACGAGTAGCGGTAGAAGTCGTACGTGCGCTGATCGTTGTTTGCCTTGCTGTCGTCCAGGAACTCCTGGGCGATTTCAGCGACGGTCAGGCGCTTGAACTGATCAGCAGGAAGCGTGCCACCTTGTTCGATGAGCCACTGGCGGTAAGCAAGGTCGGCCTCGGCCTTTGTCTTGCCAAGGCGCTTCTGTTGATAGCGGGAGACCTGAAAATACCAAGCCTTCTTGTCTTTACGGAACCAGGGTTTCGGCAACATGAATGAGCCCTCCGAATCTGGCCGATCCGAAAGGCTCGGTTAAGCCCTGGCGCGGGTGATGGCCTCGCCGGGGCCGCTTACTGCCCTCTTACTGCCCAACGGGGGGCAGTGTTCGCCCGAAAGATAAGAGGAAGGGCCGTCGTAACTCTTTGTTACTTCGGCCCCTCCGTCATGTCGGGGCGACTGGATTCGAACCAGCGACCTCCTGAACCCCATTCAGGCGCGCTAGCCAAACTGCGCCACGCCCCGAACTGTTGTCCATCCTGGACTTGTGGTTATTGTTACCACGCTGCAACCGAGACTGTCAAGGTCGCCGCTTTCGATGCCAAGCAGGCTTTTAGAACGATTCTCTCAGTCGGGCCAGGACAACTTCTGGGTGCAGAGCCGTTTTGTAATGGATTGTTTCCGCGGGCAAGTCGGCAATTTGCCGGCTTGCCGGCTTGGCTGCGGCTACCAGGATCCGATGATTCTGAAAGACGCGCAACGTCTGGAGCTTGGCCTGCAGGTACTCCGGCGTCCAGAAGCCGACGATCTCCAGGAGCACGGCTCGGCCATCTTCATGGCGAAGCACGAAGTCTGGAACAAAGACTTTCTGTCCCTGGTGCAAGATTTCGCCCTCGCGGTGCAGCGACCAGCCTTCGCGCTTCTCGCCCCAGCGCTTCGCGAATTGTTCCTCCACGCGCGAATCGAACTCTTCCGGGGCCGGCAGATGGCTGGTAAGGCGGTCTTCCGGCGAGAGGTCCAGACTGATCAGGCAGCCAGCGCGGCGCGTCTGCAGGACGGCGTGCATCCGCCAGCCCCGACAGGCAATCAGGGCTGGAAGGAATCGGGCCATGGCCACGCCATAGCGATGCGTGCCGCGTAGCACAGAGGCGGGTCCATCCAGGCGGATTTCGTAACGACTTTCGCTGAGTTTGCGGATAGTGTGCATCAAGCCGGCGAGCTTGGCGTAACGCAGGATGGTTTTGAAGTCGTCGGTCGCCCAGATGATCATTTCGACGGCCCGGAAAAGCGCAACCTGAACTTGCGCGACGTTATAGCGCGCCAGCAGCGCGGCGCCGCTCGCATAGCCCTTAAATGATTCAAGCCGGTGGCAGTCCGGCACATCCGCAAAGAGCTGGTGGTCGATCTCTTCCCAGGACCGGCCAAGCTCCGCAGCAATCAAGGCTTTGGCGGTTGCTTCGGTGTTTCTGCACAAACAGTCTGGGCTGCTCACCAGGGGATGCAGGGGCGCGGCTTGCCGGAATACCTGTTTGCGCAAGGCCGCGGCCTGGCCATGACGTCCTTTGGCAAACGTGCTGACATCGTCCAGCAGTTTGCAGAGGGCAGCAATGCGCCGGCTGGGACAGTCGACTTCCTCGGCCAGGACCGCGTGTGCCGCAAGATGCAAGTCCCGGCGCGTGCGGCCGATGCCACGCCGATAGATCTGAAGCATCAGCTCCGCATAGGCCGTGTATTGCGCGTGGCTCTTGCGGTTCAGCCGATCGGGTAATACGCGGCCTTTGTCATAGTCGGCGATGGCGAGTTGTTTCGTAAGCATCGCTGTCCCTTCGGCGGCGTGACCGCGTCTCTTCCTTTGTGGCCGCACAAACGACTTCATACAGCGTGGCCTGCGCATTGCCCGTCTTGCGCAGGATTCGGCCGAGGCGCTGCTTGGCCTGGCGCGTGGAAGCCGTGCCGCCAATGACCACGGCCACCTTCGCTTCCGGCACATCGACGCCCTCGTCCAGGACCTGGTTGGCCACCAGCGCGGGATAAATGCCGTCGCGCAGCCCTTCCAGAATGTCGAGCCGTTCTTTCTTCGCGCAATGGTTCAAGAGACAGGGGATCAGAAAGCGCCGGCAGACATCGCGCGCCATGGCATTGGAGCCGGCAAAGACGAGGATAGTACTCCCCGCGTGCAAGCGAAAGATGTCCTCCAGCACGCGCAATTTCTCGGCCGCGCGATCCTCGATCGCTTTCCGGGCAAAGTAGGCGCGCAGCGCCTGGCGTGCCGCGGGCTCCCTGCCCGTTTCCCCGCAGAGGTCTTGCCAGGAAAACGCCGGCTCGGTTTTCCGCCGCATAGCCACGTAACGGCGCACGGTCCCAGACAGGGCGTCGTACCGAGCCTGTTCCTGATCGGAGAGATAGACCGGGATGCGCACCACCTCATAGTCGGCCAGTGTCCGGCCGCGCACCGCCGTCATCGGCAGTTGATAGACGATGGGGCCGATTAATTGATCGAGGTCCAGGTGGCGGCCGTCGGCGCGTTCGGGCGTGGCGGTCAGTCCCAATCGCCAGGGCGCAGCGCACATGCGCGCGGCGTCCCGGCGGACGTCGCCCGGCAGGTGATGGCACTCATCGAAGATGATCAGGCCGAATTTGGCCCCGAGACGCTCCATGTAAATGCAGGCGCTGTCATAGGTGGTCACCGACACGGGCTCGATGCGGAAGACCTGGTCGCCGATTACGCCCGCGTCGTAGCCGAGCCCTTGTAAAATTCGCCGGTGCCACTGGTACATCAGGTCGCGCACAGGGGCGACCACGAGCGTGGACACAGCCGTTTTTTGCATGATCGTCAGCGCGACCTCGGTCTTGCCGGTTCCTGTCGGCATGGCCAGCAAACCGCGGCCGGTGGTTTTCCAGGCCGCCAGGGCGGCTTGCTGCTCGGCCCTGAGCGGCGGCAATAGCACATTCGGCCACTCGATACGCCGCCACTGCAAAACAACATCCACATAGGCCAAACCGCTGCCGCGCAGAGCGCGGCGCACGGCCAGGTAGTGCAGCGCCTCACAGCGCCAGGCGCTCACGCGCCCGTCCCAGGCCCATGTCGGCGCCGGGAACAACTGCTTCACCGCGTTGGGCTGCATGCCTTGCAAGACCAGCGTGCCGCCGGCGAAGCTCAAGCGCGAAGTGCCTGCGGCCATGCGCACAGTCCTCAAAGGCAGTTCTTCATCCGGCGTTGGCGCGTCAGCTAGTTGGCGCATCCAGCATAATTTCGCTCATGGCCGCTTATTGTTGTCACGCTTGGCGGACAAGGTCCAGTAAAATCTCCCTAAGCGTCAGACAGGCCATTGCCCCTTCAACGCTACGCTTGTGGACTGCTCGCTTCGCCTCCACTGGCAAAGCCTCGTGCGTTCCAACGAATCAACCTTCCAGTTGTCCGCCGCCACGATTCTGCTAGACTCGTCGGAAAGACATGTCTATCCTGCGGAGTGCGTTCATGACGTCTATCGGCTTTTATGAAGCCCGGACCCGCCTCTCCGAGCTGCTCGACCAGGTAGCCCGAGGGAAGAAGATCCTTATCACCCGGCGGGGCAAGCCCGCTGCGCTGCTCGTGCCGCCTCCCAAAGAGGCGGTGCAGGACACGCGCCAGGTGGTCCGGGAGATGCTGGAGTTCCGTGACCGGGAGGGTCCGACGTTGGCAGGCAAGGCGACGATCCGGCAACTGCTTGACGAAGGCCGACGTTACTGAACGGCTTCGCGACGGAGCGAAAGGAATCGCGATGGCGAAGAAGGCAAAGGCGGAAGCATTCGTCCTGGATGGCTCGGTCAGCCTGTCTCTCGCAATGCTCTTCGTGCCGCTAGCGTTTCGCAAGGCGGGCTGTTAACATCAGAACTACCCGCGCAGGTTTGCCTCGGCGAGACACCGGTATGTCGCAACCTCAATCTGCCATCGACCGAACCGAGATATTGCTGTGGATAGTTCTGGCGGCGCTGTTGGTCGTGCCTGCCTGGACCTTCACCCATCATCGTCGGGCCGGCTTTCTCCTTGGCACCCCTGAGAGTTCAAGGCATGTCGCGCAGGACGCCATTAATGTGCGGGACAATCTGTTCGCCACCGATTTGCCGACATACGATGGCGCCGGTCGAACTGAGTCCGCGCTGCGAACCCGGTCCAATACTGCTGGGTACGGCATTTTGCGGCAAGACAGGGGTAACAGGCAAGCAACAGCGGCAGCCAGCCGGCGCAGTACGGAAACTGGCATGTCTCTTACCAGCCAGGGAGATGGTTTGGACATTGGCTTTTCTGCAGGACTAGACGATAGCATTTCCGCCTGGCTTGCCGAATTGGATAGCGACGGCGACGGCAGGATCAGCCTGCAGGAATGGAAAAGCGCGGGACAGGCGCCGGATTTGTTTCAGGATATCGATCGAAACCGGAATGGCTTCTTGAGTGCTCAAGAAATGCGCGACTTCGTGATCAGACGATCAATGTCGTCCTACACGCGGCGGCGGGCTCAGGACGATACGGACCATGACATCGAAGCGAGCTTTACGGTGGAACCAGGCAAGGTGGGGAGACACGGCTTTCTTGATCCCTTCACTGGCCCATTCGGCCGCAGCACCAGTAGCCCGCACGCCGGGAAGGCAGCTTCTACGAGCGCTGCGCACACATCACAGAGTTCTGCGGCGACCAAGGCGCGTGCCGCGCGGAATCCGCCGCCTGCTCTCCCCGGCCATACCCCGGCCGCGCCGAGTGTTCCACAGTACCCGGATGCGTTGGCCACGACTCCTTTGCCGCTCAATGACGGCAGCAACGCCTACTGGATGGAGCGCGAGCAGCAGAATGAAGCGCGCTTGTTGTCGGGGAATCATCCTGCCGTCCTGTTTCTGGGCGATTCGATTACCGATTGGTTTGCCAACGGCGCGGGCGCGCCGATCTGGAACAACTACCTGGCGCCGCTGCCTGCGGCGGACTTTGCCGTCTCGGGCACCATGACCTCACAGGTGCTGTGGCAAGTGGAGACGGGGCAGGTCGCCCTGGCCGATCCCGCCGTGGTTGTGCTCATGATCGGCAGCAACAACCTGGGCGTCGGGCAAAGCCCACCCGCCGTTACGGCTGGGATTACCAAGATCGTCCGGGAGATACAGGGTCAGTTGCCGCGCAGCAAAATCTTGCTGCTCGGCATTTTGCCGCGCCGGCAAAGTCCGACAGACCCATTGCGTGCCGGAATCGCCCAGGTCAATGCCTCCCTCTCTCGGCTGGCGGATGGCAAGCGCATACAATATGTGGACTTCGGCAGCGCGTATCTGCAAGCGGATGGGTCAATCGCCCCGCTGTTGATGCCGGACTACATCCATCCCAGCTTGCTGGGTTATGAGATCTACGCCGCTGCCGTGTGGCAGCCGTTGCTGAAGGTGCTGGGCAACTGAAGGAGACGGCAAGGAATGACACGGAACTGTGCGCTCATGGCGATCGTGATGACCGGCACGCTCTTCGGCCTGTCTTCGGCCAGAACGGCCCAACACATCACGGCCGGCGATTTTCAGCGGCTGCATGAGTTGATTCGTCCTCACGCCGATGAAGCGAAGTGGACCGAGATTCCCTGGCTAGCCAGCCTGTGGGAGGCGCGTAAGCAGGCAGCCGCGGTGGGCAAGCCCATCCTGCTCTGGGAGATGGACGGCAATCCGCTGGGCTGCACCTGAAACAACGGCGTGGCGGGCCGTGTGCTCGCCTTCTCGGATCCTGAAGTCATCCGCCTGGCGCGGACGCATTTTGTGCCGGTGGCCGGCGACGACTGGTACCAGCGCCGCCGTCAGGACGCGGAAGGGGAGTTCTTTCGCAAGATCTCCGATCAGGCCGGCCGGGGCAGCCACGACGCCAACGGCGGCTCCAGCCGGCAAGGCATCCATTGTCTGACGGCCGCCGGTAAGCTGCTTTCCTTCAAGAACGCCGGACAGTCGCCGGCTGTGACGCGCAATTCCCTCCGCGAAGCGCTGCAGAACTGGGAAAAACTTCCCGAAGCCGAGCGCCAACCCGGCGCGGTGCACATTCCCGACGCTGACATTGATCCACGCTTCACGCCCGCCCCGCCGCCGGGGGGACTGATCCTTAATGTCTACACGCGTCTCCTGGATCACGATGAAAACGGCGGCCTGTGCGTCCACAAACAGAAAACCCTCGGCGCCTTACGCGAGGCGCAGCGCGACCATCTCTGGTTGACCGAATCAGAATGGAAGGCTTTGATTCCGGCCCAGGCCATGGCCGGGGACAAGGTCCCTGTTCCGGATACCGTTCGCCAGCGCCTGTTCCGCTTCCATCTCATGGACAGCACGCCGGGCGAGCCGTTTGCCTGGTCGCGCGAGGAGATCCGCGCCGGATCGCTTACAGCAGTAGTGGAAGAGAGCAGCCAGGCCAGGCTCAAAGTTCGCGTCGAGGGCACGGCGCTGCTGGCCGAGCAGATGCATCCGGTCAAAGCCGGCCGTGGTCTTGAGGTCCAACTCCTCGGCTACTTGACGTACGATGTGCGCAACAACAGGGTGGAGCGCTTCGACCTGGTGGCGTATGGCGAGTGCTGGGGAAAGCAAGCGATCTGTGACGCCCGGGATCCGCAGGGCCGGCGCTTGCTGGGTGTGGCCTTTGAGCTGGCGCGCGGCGACACAGCCGCCGACCGCGTGCCGCCACAAGCTGCACGCTGGCTGGAGGGATACTTACAACCGTCGAAATGAGAGGAGAATCGACTGATGAGGCGCTGGGTCATTCTTTACAGTATGTGGTTACTGGCGGCCGCCGCGGGCGAACTCCATTCGGCTGACGTCAACTCCAAAGCCGCGGAATGGCCGCAATTTCGCGGACCCAAACGCGACGATATTTCCGCGGACACGGGGCTGCTCAAGAAATGGCCGCAGGCCGGACCGCCGGTCGTATGGCAGGCGCAGGGAATCGGCTCCGGCTTTTCCAGTGTCGCGGTGGCCGGAGGCAAGGTCTACACCATGGGGAACAAAGGCGCCTCCTGCTTCCTGTTCGCTCTCGACGGCAAGAACGGCAAGATTTTATGGTCCACCAAGGTCGGCAGGCCGGGCGGCAACCTGGGCTGCACGCCGGCAGTGGATGGCGATCGCGTTTACGGCATTGGCCAGGAAGGCGATCTCGTCTGCCTGGATACGAAGACGGGCTCCGTCCACTGGCGCAAGAATTTCCAGAAGCACTTCGGCGGCCATTACGGTGGCTGGCATTACACGGAATCTCCCCTGGTGGACGGCGACAAGCTGGTGTGCACTCCCGGCGCCGCCGATGCCACCATCGTGGCCCTCGACAAGATGACCGGGGACGTCGTCTGGAAGTGCGCGGCGCCGGTCGATAACCCCACGGCCGGCTACAGCTCCGTCGTCGTGGCCGAGGTCGGCGGCATCCGTCAGTACATCCAGCTTCTGGCGGGCGGCGTGGTGGGTGTTGCCGCGAAGGACGGCCGGTTTCTCTGGAAGTATGACAAGTTCGCCAACAATACCGCCAATATTCCCACGCCTATTGTTCTGGGCGAGCAGGTCTTCTGCTCTGCCGGTTACGGCATGGGGGGTGCTCTTCTCCAGCTCGTGCCGTCGGGAGAGGATGTTGCGGTTCATGAGGTCTATTACAAACCCGAACTGCGCAACAAGCACGGCGGACTGGTGGTCGTCGGCGACTATGTGTACGGCGACCGCGACGATAGCGGCCATCCGTTCTGTGCCGAGGTCAAGACCGGCAAGGTTCGCTGGCGCAGGGAAAACGGCGGCGCCGGCTCCGGCTCGGCGGCCGTGACCTATGCGGACGGCTGCTTGTATTTCCGCTACGACAACGGCATCATGGCCCTGGTCGAAGCTGCGCCCGATAGCTACAAGGAGATCAGCAGTTTTCACATCCCGAATGCCGGCGGCCAGAGTTGGGCGCACCCCGTCGTGGTCGGCGGCAAGATGTATTTGCGGGAGCAGGATACAGTTTGGTGTTACGATGTGAAGCAGCACGCACACTGATTTAGCGTGTCAGGTGGCTGCCAGGGCGTCACCGCGGACTTGAAACACGTCTGCCTCATGATGCGACGGCTGCTTCGGATCCTGCACGACGACAATGGGATCGCCGGCGGCGAACTGGCAGGCGACGTCGCGTGCCAGCCACGGCGTTTTCCCAGTGCGTTCGGTGCCGTCCGCATCGGCGAAGCGATAAGCGAGGCGGTATTGCACAAAATCGGCGACCTGCGGCAAATTGCGGCGGACGCGCTCCAGCACCTCCCCGGGAACCGCTATGCCATGCCGCAAGCGCCGCGCGCGCCGGTAGGATGCCAGCCAACGGGCCACGGCGATCAGGCTGCTGCCCGCGCTTAACAGGCTGCCGACGATCAGGCAAAACACCGGCATGTTGCGGTTGCTCGGCGCGTAATTGAGCAGTTTCCGGCCGGCCTTGGGATCGCCAGGCGGATACTCGATCGTTAACGATTCGCCCTTTTGCAGTTTCTCCCAGTCAGCAAAGTCGATGGTTTCCCGGTTCTCGTAGCTGCGGCCTTCCTCGTCCCGATAGCGGTAGATGATCCAGTATATCCACTGGATGTCCCCGTCCGCTGTGCGGTTGGTATCCGAGCGGCGTCCCTTGTCGGCAATTCTTGCCGTTGCCAGCACGCCGCTCCTGTTGCCGCGCTGTTCCGCCTTCAAGAACAGGCAGCCGAACACCAGAAAGACTCCTCCCAGGGCGGTACAAACGGCCAGGATGACGAGCGCCCGGCTGCCAAAATAATGACTGCGTAGCCGGGCTTCAGAGATCCTTAAGGTAGTTTGAGATTGGGCCATATAAGAAAACCTAGCATAGGAAATGGCAAGATATCCGGTTCGTCGCAATATGTTCGAAAGGAATGATGGAGAAAGGGCGATGCTGCGGCTCTCTTTGATGCGCCAAACCCGGTCCCGAGCCGGCTGAGTTTAGCGATTCTTCTGGCTTTGCGGCTGCTTCGGCCGCCGCTGTTGAGTATCAGCTGGAACAGTGCTATCCCACTTCCAATTCCATGGCCCGCATAACCAGGCTTTTCACTTCGGTCATAGCCAACTCGCCTTCAGCCGGTGCCGCCCCATTCCCGATGAGGACGGGACGATCCCCATGCTCCAGAGCCTGAAGCCCGTGACTGCCTCGGACCAACTCAGGCGCCAGCGGCACAACGTCAAAAAGGGCACGCAAGCCCATCTTCTTCTGCATCAGTCGCAGCAGGGCGCGGCCGCGCGGCCACCATAGCCTGGGGTCAAAGAACAGCTCGCACGGATCGTAGCCCGGCTTGCGATGGATATCGACCGTGCGCGCGTAGTCCGGCGCCAGGCGGTCGTCGAGCCAGAAAGGGTAGGCGAACCAGGCATCCGGCTGGGACAGAGCGATCAACTCACCGGAGCGCGGGTGCGCCAGGTCCAGGTCCGCGCGCTCTTCTCCAGCAAGCACACGCGCCACGCCAGGAAGGGCGGTGAGCACATCCCGCGCCTTCGCCAGGGCATGCGGATCATTCACGTATACGTGGGCCAGCTGATGGTCGCAAACCGCGAAGGCGCAGCTGGCAAAGGTGTCGAGCGTTTCGCCGAAAGGCCCCTGGCGCACCGTCAACAGGCCGGCTTGCCGCAGTGCGCGGTTGGGCAGAACAGCACGGCTGACCCGGCAGTGGCCATACTCACTGACTACCCAAACATGCGCCCCCAGTTGCTCTGCTTTATCTAGGAGCGGCGCCGCCGCCCTGTCCAGCTCTGCCACCAGGCGCGGCATGTCGCAGCCCTCGGGACCAAAGCGCTGCGGGTCATAATCGAGATGAGGCAGGTAAACCAGCGTGAGATCCGGCCGCTCGCTTTGCAGCACCTCGGTAGCGCACCGGGCGATCCACTCCGTGCAGGGCAGCCCTGCCATCGGGCCCCAAAAGGTGTGGAAGGGAAACGGACCCAGCTGGCGTTCCAGCCGCTCCGTCAATCCTTCAGGCGTGCCGTGTATGCCGAACACCTTGTTGCCGTCCGCGCCATAGTGCGGCTTAGGAGTCACACTCCAGTCTACGGCCGCACCCTGGTTGAACCACCAGAACAGCTTGGCGCAGCGATATCCCCTCCTTTGTTGCGCCGCTTGCCGCCGGGCCGTGACGTACAGCGGCTCCACCTCGATCAGACGGTTTGACTGCTGCCAGAAACGTACCTCGCCCGTATCGCGCCAGAGCCAACCGTTCGCGACGATGCCGTGTCGCTGCGGCGCTTGGCCGGTCAGGATGGTGGCTTGAGCCGTGCAAGTAACCGCGGGCACGACTTCGCGAAGCGGCCGTAACCAGCCACGTTGCGCAAGAGCCTGGAAGCGCGGCGCATGGGCCAACCATCGCGAGGTCAAACCGACGGCGTTGATGAGGACAAGCGGCGGCATATTTCGTTGATCAGGATTCTCATCCCGGCCGATTGCTTCACGCTTCAGGATTGGAATTGCCTAACTCACGAATTGTATCGTACTCGATTTCGACTTGAAGCCACGCGGCCATCCGGCGAGAATCCGGGAGATAGGCCACGGGGCTGAAACAAGCAGGAGGTCAGGCCAGGTTATGGTTGTAAACAAAATCCGCAGCGCATTGCTTGGCCTGGTCGGCGCCGTTCTTGGCGGAATAGCGGGCTATTACAGCTATCGGTGGATCCTGGGCCAGGGCTCCAACGCGCTCGTTTTGCCGGGCGCCATGATCGGCTTCGGCTGCGGCGTGTTTTCCCTGCAGCGCTCTCAACTACTCGGCGTAGCCTGTGGGCTTGCAGCGCTGGCATTTGGACTGTATTGCGAGTGGAGTCATGCACCATTCGTGCAAGACGAGAGCCTGACATTCTTTCTTACACATTTTTATTGGCTTGTGCCAATCAAGCTAATCCTGATCGCTCTCGGCGGCTTGACGGCCTACTGGCTGGGTCAGGCTTCTGCACTCGAATATTGGAGAGAACGCAGACCGGAACGAGCGCGGCAACCGCCTTCAGAAGAGAAGCCGTGACGCCCACGCGCTGTCTGCGAACTACGCGCGGAAGCTCTCATGTCGGCCTGGACACTGCCTCGCTTAGAGACAACGGCACCACGTCATCGCCCACGATGCGCGCCCGCCATTCGCCGCCGCATTCCGGACATTGGAAGACAACGATCACCCGCGTCGGCTTGGGCCCGGTCCAGGCGTCCAGGCCATTACGGGGCAGCAGGCTGCCAAACCATCGGCAGCCGGGATGCGGGCAGTTGACCATGTAGCTCGTCATCATGGCTCAGCCTCCATGAAGGGAGAGGAATAGGGGAAAGGCAACCCCGATTGTAATCCTGCGGCCTCGACAAGGCAAAGAGTTCATGGAAAAAAAATTCCGCAGTTCATGCTTGGCGCGGTAGCTTGTGGCGCTTATTCTCGCCAACACACTCGCTGGGCTGTGTCGCAATACCCGATGTGCAATGACCTGAGGAGCTGTGCCGATGGCCGCAGTTACCTTTGTCAGCGGGCTCTTGCTAGGCTGCATCTTCACCCTGGCGCTTACCAACCCGCCGCTGGGACGAGTCTTCCTGCGCATCTTCGCCGTGCTCTGCCTGGCTTTCGGTCTGGGCATGATCATTTGGCCCACGGTTTCTCTTCTTTCCAACGAGCGCATGAACTACTTTGACCTTGGCGCTGTGCAGATCAGCAAGCCGGCTGAGGCTTACGGAGTAGGCGCCGGCTTTTTGCTCGGCGGTGGACTGTCCCTGTTCATGTCGTTTTGGAAATCGGGCCCGAAAACGGTGCCCAGGGATAAGGCGCCCGCCGATGTTGTCGGCTCGTGAGAAGGGCTAGGGGAGGCACGCAGGCAGCAGCACCTGGCGCTTCGGGCGGCACCTGCTTACTGGTTGCGTTCGGCAAACCAGCGCCGCAGCACGTCCAGTTCTGCCGGGTTCAGGATCTCGATCGCCGTGAATTCCGCGCGGGCTTTTTCCTTGCGGCCGGCGCGCAAGTAGCAATCGATGAGCAAGACGCGCTGCTCAATCACCGAAGGCAAGATGTGCACGGCTTTGCTGCCTTCAGCGATGGCTTCGTCCCATTGCTGCCGCTGCGCCAGCAGGCGGGCCAGGCGATAGTGGGCCATGGCCGACCAGGGGTTGACCGTCGCCGCGCGTCTCCAGAGATCGATGGCCTGATCCTCCTGGGCTAATTGCTCGCTGATGGTCGCCCCATCCAGCAAGGATTGCTCGCGTTGCGGAGCCTTCTGGAGCACTGCCTGATAGGTTTCGAAAGCCTCTTTGGTTCGCCCTTGCGACCACAGCGCATAAGCCAGACTTTCATGCCCCGTAACATCTTCCGGCCACGTCGCCACGGCCGCCTCGAGCAGCGGCAAGGCCAGCCGGCACAATTCGCCGCGATCGTCTGGATGCGCGCGGCCCATGCGCACCAGGGCTATTCCCAGGTCGCGGGCGCTGTCCTTATCATCCGCAGCCAGGTAACTTTGATGAAAGTTCACAATCGGCGCCTCGCCGGGAGCTAACCGGGGAGGCTGCCTGGAAACGCCCTCCTTCTCCGGTCTGCGCAGAATGCGGTGATCGGTCACTGCCGTGTGGACAATATCCGAGCTGCCGCTCCGGGGCATATGGCAAGCAATACAGCTATCCTGCTGGCTTTTCCGCTGCTCCCGGGCCATGCTACAGCCCTTGACCCCGCTCCCCGAACTATGCTCCTTAACCCCTAACCCCTGACCCCCCGATTCTTGATGGCACGTCAAGCACCGTTCGCGGTAGTAAGCGACCGTCTCTGTCGCGGCGGGCAGGCGATGCGGGTCATGGCAGGAGATGCAGCCCAGTTCCCCCTTGCTGGCCTGGTGGCAGCGGCTTTCGTACATCTGCTCCACCTGGTTCACGGCCTTGTGTTTTTCATTCAACTCCGGCTTGCGCACGAAAACGGACAGGAACAGATAGAGCGGCAAGCCAGGCCGATAGTCAAACGCCCCCCGGCCGCGGCGGACAATGGCGTCTTCTCCCTGCAGATGGCATTGCTCGCAGACCTGGTCGCGCAGGTGAGTTTCCAGGCGCCGCGGATTGACGATGGTGTAGTCTGCTTCCGCGCCCTGTTCGCTGTTGCTTCGCCTGAGAACGTGAAGCTCTCCCGGCCCATGGCAACGCTCGCAGCCGATCGCGTAGCCTTCAAAAATAGGCTGCCGGTAGTGATTGAGGGCATGTTCGTCGGGAAGGGCGCGATTGCAGTGGCAGAAGAGGCAATCGGCCGTGACTGGCCGTTGGCGCGGATATAAGTTGCCGAACCCGGGAGATAGGTCCCAGATCTTTTTTTGGGCAAACCAGCTAATGGGCGACTGAAAAAGGTAGCCGTCCCCGCCAATCAGGTACGACTTGCCGTTCGTGCCGGAGCCGAGCACGAACTGCACCTCCGCATTCAGTTCGGACAGCGTACGTCCCAGGGCATCCCGGCGCGTGGCCTTGTGAAGCAAGCGGTCGCCCTGGCGTTCGACCGAAAACTCGAGCCCGAGCTTGTCGAAGGGATTGCCTGCCGCCTTGTCGAGCCGTTCCTGATCGATGGCGTCGGCCACGGGCGCCAGCGCCCGGCCCATGGGATGGCGCCGATAGCTTTCGGCAATCTTGGCGTGACACCTGGCGCAGATCTTGTCGCCGACATATTTCACTTCCGGGCGAACGTTGCGGTAAGGCGTGGCGAAGGTGATGCGGGGATCTTCGTCGGTAGGGACAGGCGGAGAAGCTGGCGGAGTGCGACTACAGCCGGCAGAAAGAAGGATGGCGACGAGGAGACATAGGGCTGGGCACAGGGTATCGACTCCTGAGTACCGAGTACCGAGTACTGAGTACCGAGTACCGAGTACTGAGTACCGAGTACCGAGTACTGAGTACCGAGTACTGAGTACTGAGTACCGGGTACTGAGTACTGAGTACCGGGTACTGAGTACTGAGTACTGGGTACTGAGTACCGAGTACTGCCTCCTCGGCAGGGAAGTGTACCGACTCGTTCCCAGGGAATTCATAGCCCACACTCTACCAACTATTCCCGCTCACACAAAACTCACCGTTTACCACTCACCTTCTGCCACTTGCTTACTTGCCGCTCAGCCGCGTAACATGCTTGACCATCTCGGGCCGCAAGCACAGCGGTTCGCCTTTGGCCTGTTCGAGGATGAGAGCCTCCCAGGAAAGTTCGCGTAGCCGGCCGCGATGGTTGCCATCCTGGCACTCGATCAGCACGTGCTGGCCCAGCAAGCCGGTTCGCCATCTCCAGCCCGCTTCCAGGCTGGCCAGATCTCCCTGGCACAGCCGTTCATAGGCTTCATCCAGTTCAACGATCAGTCGCCGGGCGACATCCCGGCGATTCAGCGGCCCGCCTGTGAAAAACGCCAACGAGCCCGCCTGCGGCAGCCCGGCCTCGGCCAACGATTCCGTCGTTTGGAAGACGTTCAAGCCAATGCCGGCCACCGTGAAATCAGTGGTCAGGGATTGGGGGTCAGGGAGCGGGGGTTTTGGGCCAGCGGGCAGGGAAGAAGCAGCAAGGTTGTCTTCCTTGACCTCTGACCTCGGGCCTCGGGCTTCCGACTTCTGACCTCCGACCTCTGACCTCTGGCTTCTGACCTCTGACCTAACCCCGGTCCTTTGTTCGATCAAAATGCCGCACACCTTGCGGCCGCGCACCAGCACATCGTTAGGCCATTTGATGCGTGCCTGCAAACCGGTGACATGGCGAATCGTCTCACAGACCGAGGTGGCAGCCCAGGCAGCAAGAATCACGGGCCGGCGCAGTTGCGGCGGTGGGAAGAGGAGCACCGACATGAGTACGCCCGCGCCGGGCGCACAGGTCCAGATCCGCCCATGCTGGCCGCGTCCGGCCGTCTGCTCGTCCGCCAAGAGAACAAGGCCGTCGTTCGCCGGCTCGCCCGCGAGGGCAGCAGCGCGCGTGTTGGTGCTGTCTACCTTATGATAGAGGAGCACATGGCGGCCCAGGCGGTGGGTCGGGAGGCGCCATTCGTCGTACGGATTCATCTCGTCCGCGGCATCGGCGTGCATGATGTCAATCCTGCACATAGTCCAGGGCAATGTCCAGCGCCGCTGCAGAATGAGTTAACGCGCCGACGCTGATGCGGTCCACGCCGGTCTCGGCAATCGCACGGACCGTTTCCAGAGTCACGCCGCCGGAAGCTTCAAGCAGCGCTTTTCGAGCATGAGGATCCATCCGCGATTCTTCTAGATCCCTGCGACGCACTGCCTCGCGAAGATCTTCCAGCGACATGTTGTCGAGCAGGATAATCTCGGGACAACACGCCAGCGCATGGTCAAATTGCGCGAGATTATCCACTTCAATTTCGATCGGCACCGAGCCGCCAACCAGCTTCTGAGCCATCTCGACGGCATCGTAGATGCCGAATCCCGCTCCGTTCAGGGCCGCGAGATGATTGTCCTTGACCAGAATGCCGTCGTACAGCCCCATGCGATGGTTATGCCCGCCGCCGCAGCGCACGGCATATTTCTCCAGGAGCCGCCAGCCGGGAATGGTCTTCCGCGTATCGAGGATCTGGCACGGCAAGCCGGCCACAGCGTCCACGTACCGGCGCGTGAGCGTGGCAATGCCACTGAGGTGCTGCAGGAAATTCAGAGCGGTCCGTTCGGATGTCAGGATGAATTCCATCAGGCCGCTGACAACCGCGAGCCGATCGCCTGGGGCGACGCCTGTGCCGTCCTGCACGAGCGGCTGAAACTTCAACAACGGCGTATGCACCGTTTGCAGCACCAGCTCCACGGCCGGCAATCCCGCCACGACTCCGGCAGCGCGGGCCACAAACACGGCCCGGCCTTGCAAATCGCCAGGAATCACCGCCTTGCTGGTGATATCGCCGGCCGTGCCCAGATCCTCCTCGAGGGCCATCTCGACCAGCCGGCGACAGGCCTGCGTTTCTTCGGGGGTAAATCCCATGGACTTGATCAACTCTTCTTCTCAGCGGCGGCAAACACGTCATCGACGGACACAGAAAAGCCTTCCAGCAAAGCAGAAGCCGCTCGGGAGCCAGGACCAAAAGAACCATGCTGCCGATAGCTCTTGCCGCGCAAGATCAGCACGAGGATGCGTCGCTTCTGCGGATCCACGATCCAGTATTCCTGAATGCCCGCTCGGGCGTACTCCTGGCGCTTGGTTTTCAGATCGCGCTTGCGCGCTTCGGCATCGTCGCTGACTACTTCGATAGCGAGATCGGCTCCCTTTACCGGGGCACGGAGGTCCTGCAATCGGTGCGGCCGAAGGAAGACTACATCGGGCTCGCGGATTTTCTTGGCGGCCACGCGAATGCGGAGCGGCGCGAAGTAAACCTCGCCCAGACCCTGCTTCTCAACAAATGTGTGCAGGACTAGAAACAAGAACTGTACGATGCGCTGGTGGAAGAGATCGGGCGGCGGCGGGAACTCCAGACAGCCGTCCACGAACTCGATGAGGTGGTTCGTATCTAGAGCCAAATACTCCTCCTCGCTCCAGTCGCCCTGAGAAGGGTAGAGAGATGATATCTCCCAGGTCGGTTCGCCGCGCCGAGAGCCCCCGGAACGCGGACTTTTAGCGGTTACGGCAGGCGCGCTCATAAGCTATCTCAAAACCGAAAGTGGAGCGCTCGCAATCAATGGACTGCAGGCGCGATCACCGGGACGGCCATGCTCTTATCATAATCCAATGCATGCCCCAACCAAAGCGCGATCTGTCGGTAGTTGAAATCGGTGCCAGCAGCCGTTAAGCTTGCCTCTGTCTCAGTCATGCCGAGACATCCTATGTCTGCCGGCAGCAACGATAACGAGGTTTCAACCAATGGATTCCAGCACCCCAAATGCGATGCCCGGTCCCGAACCGACGGCTGAGCCCCAGGCTGTTTCCGCAGCGCCGGCCGCTGCAGTCGATGAAGAGACTGCCTTGCTGGAGGCCAAGATCCACGCGCTCCAGGAAAAAGGCCGCAAGGGAGCGAACTGGTTCTACTGGGTAGCGGGGCTGTCGCTCGTCAATTCTATGCTGATCCACTTTGGGGCGAACATCGTCTTTGTGGTAGGGCTGGGCGTCTGCGAAATTGCCGATTCCATCGCCGTGTTCGCCGCCGAAAAGCATCCCGCTCAGGGCATGATTTTCCACGGCATTGCCATCGCCTTTTCTGTGCTAGCCTCCGGCATCGTGCTTCTCTTTGGCTGGTTGGCCAACAAGCGCTATCTCGTGCCGTTTGCTCTCGGTATGATTCTCTATCTGCTTGACGGACTCATCCTGGTGTTCGTTCAGGCATGGCTTGACGTGGCTTTCCATGTCTACGCCCTTATCTGTCTGGGAAGTGGCTTCCTGGCCTACCGGGAGCTCAACCAAATCGAGCGAGAACTACGGCGGCGCCCGCAGCAGCAAGTGGAACCGGCTGAGTAATGCTTCGCGCGGGTTCGCTTCTTCGCGGATCAATCTTCTTGAAAATAACTCACGGCATTCCGAAATAGGCGCAACCCGTCCCCTTCCGGCGCCAACCCCTCGCGCGTCCAGCGCGGGTGCTGCGTCGGCAGGACATGCCGTTCCGGGTGCGGCATCAGCCCCAGCACGCGGCCGCTGATGTCGCAGATGCCGGCCACGTCCCCTTGCGAGCCGTTCGGGTTAATCGGATATCCCCTAGGCCGCCCCCCGGCATCGACATAGCGCAGCACCACCTGCCCCGCCAGCTGCAGTCCTTCCAGGATCCACGGCTCCCGGCAAATGAAATTCCCCTCGCCGTGCGCCACCGGCACGTGCAGCCGCTCATAGCCCGTCAAGAACGGACATTTGCCCGGCGTTGCCTGCAGGTAGATCCATCGGTCCTCGAACTTGCCGCACGTATTATGACCCAGCGTGGCCAGTGGCCCTTCCTCATCCGGCGGCACAAGCAAGCCCGCTTTCAGCAGCGCCTGGAAGCCATTGCAGATCCCCAAAATCAACTTATCGGCATCCCGAAAGCGGCGCAAACTGTCGCCTAGAAAATGCGCCAACTGCACGGCCAGAATCTTCCCCGCCGCCACATCATCGCCGTAGGTGAAGCCCCCCGGCACCACGAGGATCTGGTAGCCGTGCAGCAGGCCCGGCCGCTCGCGCAGTCGATTGATATGCACGCGCTCCGCCAGCGCCCCAGCCTGCTCAAAGGCAAACTGCGCCTCGAGATCGCAATTGGCGCCCGGTGCTCGAAGGATTAACGCGCGGGGAACCGCCATGTCTTTGTCCATGGTCATTAGTCATTGGTCATTCGTCATTTCGCGAATGACGAATGACCAATGACGAGTGACTACGGACCTCTTAAGTCCTTGACTCATCTGCCCGAACTAGTCATAATGTTTTCTATCGTAACAACGCCCCCATCGGTAGTGCCGGCCAGGCGGATTTGGCCATGCGGGTTTCGGCTCGCGAAAACGCACGATGGGGCTGCGGCGGGTAGTTATTTCCATTTTTCTTGCCGAAAAAGCTTGACATTCGGGCAATATTCCCTCTATACTGATCTTTGTCCCGCCTCGGCAGGACCAATCAACACAGCATGCTTGGGTGCGTTGAATCCTTTCCCAAGGTGCCGCATCTAAATTTAAGAGCAATGGCGTGCTTCAGCCCGCTGGGCTGGAACGACGCCGTTGGCTGTGTTTTTGTCTTCGATCTTTGACAATTCGTTAGCACCTAAGAGCCATAAGAGGGTGCGTTCGCTTTATGAAGCGGCGCATCCTTGCCCGTGACGACGCAAGTCGTTGCGGGACAAGTTCTTTGAGCTGATTCATAGAGCGATCAAGTTCAAACTTTTTCAATTGGCCGTTTACGGCTTCGCGCTCGTCTTGTGCGAGCAAGAACCGCAAACACCAACCAGTTCGGCGTCCGCGGCTGAAAAGTAGGACGGATTTCGATCCGTCCGGTCGGGCGTCCGTCTGGGAAAGCGAATACTTTTTGAAGGGTTTGATCCTGGCTCAGAACGAACGTTGGCGGCGTGGATTAGGCATGCAAGTCGAACGAGAACCACTGGGCAACTGGTGGGGAAAGTGGCGAAAGGGGCAGTAATGTATGGGTAACCTACCCTGGGGACCGGCATAGCCATTCTAACGAGTGGGTAATACCGGGCGATGTAACGAGGAGGCATCTTCTTGTTACCAGATGAATTTCGCCCTGGGAGGGGCTCATATCGTATTAGCTTGTTGGTGAGGTAACGGCTCACCAAGGCTAAGATGCGTAGCGGGTGTGAGAGCACGACCCGCGCCACTGGCACTGAGACACTGGCCAGACTCCTACGGGAGGCTGCAGTCGAGGATCTTCGGCAATGGGCGCAAGCCTGACCGAGCGACGCCGCGTGTGCGATGAAGGCCTTCGGGTTGTAAAGCACTGTCGAGGGGGAGGAAGCCGCAAGGTTGACCTATCCCTGGAGGAAGCACGGGCTAAGTTCGTGCCAGCAGCCGCGGTAAGACGAACCGTGCGAACGTTGTTCGGAATCACTGGGCTTAAAGGGCGCGTAGGCGGTTCATCAAGTCTGGGGTGAAATCTTTCGGCTTAACCGGAAAAGTGCCTGGGATACTGATGAACTGGAGGGAGATAGGGGCAGCTGGAACTTCCGGTGGAGCGGTGAAATGCGTTGATATCGGAAGGAACTCCGGTGGCGAAAGCGAGCTGCTGGATCTCTTCTGACGCTGAGGCGCGAAAGCCAGGGGAGCAAACGGGATTAGATACCCCGGTAGTCCTGGCCCTAAACGATGGGTACTAGGTTGTGGACTTAACATGGGTTCACAGCCGAAGCAAAAGTGTTTAGTACCCCGCCTGGGGAGTATGGTCGCAAGGCTGAAACTCAAAGGAATTGACGGGGGCTCACACAAGCGGTGGAGCATGTGGCTCAATTCGAGGCTACGCGAAGAACCTTATCCTGGACTTGACATGTGCGAAAGCGCTAGGAAGTAGGGGGCGGAAACGTTCCCCCAACGGTATCCAGTCCGGAACCTAGTACAGGTGCTGCATGGCTGTCGTCAGCTCGTGTCGTGAGATGTCGGGTTAAGTCCCATAACGAGCGAAACCCTTGTTTCCAGTTGCCAGCGGGTCAAGCCGGGGACTCTGGAAAGACTGCCGGTGTTAAACCGGAGGAAGGTGGGGATGACGTCAAGTCCTCATGGCCTTTATGTCCAGGGCTGCACACGTGCTACAATGGCGCATACAAAGGGAAGCCAACGCGCGAGCGGGAGCAAATCCCAAAAAATGCGCCCCAGTTCAGATTGCAGGCTGCAACTCGCCTGCATGAAGTTGGAATCGCTAGTAATCGCAGGTCAGCAACACTGCGGTGAATGTGTTCCTGAGCCTTGTACACACCGCCCGTCAAGCCACGAAAGATCGGGGCATCCGAAGCCGGTGTCACAGCCGTCGAAGATGAAACGGTCGATTGGGACTAAGTCGTAACAAGGTAACCGTAGGGGAACCTGCGGTTGGATCACCTCCTTTCTAAGGATGATTCGGCTGGACTCTCACGGTCCGGCCAACCAAATCATGTTCGCATCTTCTTTGGCGTAGAACGGAATTTATTCCGTTCTGCTTGGGCGCTAACGAGTTAAAGATAGCCCCGCCGTTCTTAGCCAGGACGGCGGGGTTTTTTTGTTGCGCCATGTTCTTCAACCCCGAACTGGAATCCGCTACAATGCCCTCGACAAAGGGAGAGCAACCATGCCCTTACGCGATCATTTCCATCCGCCGCTGAGCGTGACGCATCCCTGGAAAGGTTTCCATAGCGCATGGGCGAATGCCATCACCAATGAGCTCAATGAGGTTCTCCCGGAAGGCTACTATGCCATTCCAGAAGTGCCGCTTGGAGATCAGATCGAGATTGACGTCGCAACACTCGAAGAAGCCAAGGCCACGACCGGTGTTGGCGTGGCGACCGCTGTCTGGGCTCCTCCGCAGCCGCGCCTGGCGGCCGTGGTGGACTTCCCGCGCATTCATGGCGTAGCGGTCCACATCTTTCAGGATGCCGGCGGCCCTCAACTGCGCGCCGCCATTGAACTCGTGAGCCCGGCCAACAAGGACCGTCCCCGCAGTCGTCTGACCTTTGCGGCCAAATGTGTCGGCTACCTGGAGCGCGCGGTTTCCCTGGTCGTGATCGACACCGTCACCGGCCGGCAAGCAAACTTGCATGCCGAAATTGCCAAGACACTGGAGACAGCCGCTGAACTGGCCTGGGAGGCGCCGTCGCGCCTTTATGCGGTCGCCTATCGCACTGTGGCCGCCGGCGCAGCCACGCGCGTCGAGACCTGGCCGGAGGCTCTGGGCATCGGCCAGGAATTGCCAACCTTGCCACTCTGGATTGCTGCTGACTTATGCCTCCCCCTTACCCTGGAGTCAAGCTACACGATGGCCTGTCACTCGTTGCGCATCGACCGCTGAGTCAAGCCCCGGCAAATTGGCTGCTAACAAAGTTAAAGATAGCCCCGCCATTCTGCCAGGACGGCCGGGGGTTTTATTGCGCCGGGTCATCTGTCATTGGTCCCTCGTCATTCGCGTTGTTCAATTCACAGTCTTGATCCGCTACAATGGCCTCGACGAAGGGTAACACCCTGCATATGCGCCCGGAATAGCCGACCCCGCGCTCCTGCTCAGGCCGGCGAAGCAACCGCTGTTGCCGGAAGAGGATCTTCAGCTATATGCTCTCTATAGCCGATACCACGTCGCAGCAAATGCCAAAGCAGGAGGCACACCGGCATGTCACGGCGCGATCAAGAAAAGAAACGGCGGCGGCTCAAGCGTCTTCAGAAGCGGCAGCGTCACCAGCCCTCAACCGACAACGTTCACGACCCGGAAGAATCCGAAGACCCTCTTGCGTTTCTCAGGTCTCTGAAGGGACTTCTTGAATTGCCCGCGCCCGCGCACTGGCCGGGCTCTGCGGATCCGGCCCTGGCCCGGCCGGATATGGTAAAGCTCGACCTGGCAGAATGGGCGGCCAACAGCCAACCGGGAAAATCGAAGCTCGAGCAATTGGAAACAGGTTTCCAGAACGGCGTCCTGAGCTTTCTGCAGGACATGCAACATTGGGCCATGGAGGAGTTCTTCTGGCATGGCCTGCCCGGCGACCCCTGGCACCCCATCGATGCCTACCTGGCATCCGCGGGTGACCGTTATCCACCGCCGGCGCGCGTGCAGCTCTGCCGCTGGAAGGAGGCCAGGCTGTCCCTGTTCGAGATTGGCGAGGTCCGAGACGAGCTCGCCGAGCTGCGTGAATGGGACCCGTTCGCGGCCGCGCCCTCGGGTCCCTGGCTGCGCGTCCTGGCCCTTAACATCGGCGGCGTGAACTACTATCGCGACAAGCGTGGTCACTTCACGCTGACTTACGTAGCGCCCTGGGCTCCCCAGGAGAGCGTGTTTTGCGCCATGGGCTACGGCGTTGCCGTGGCCAGGCCGGAAATCAACCTTTTGCTCCCCTATCTTGGCATGCGGCATCCGGAAATTATTTCCCGTCCCCTGCCGTGGAAAGTGAGCCGCGGTGCCGAGGTGGAGCATCTGCAGCGCTGGCGCACGCGCGCCTGGCACCGCTGGCTGGAGGAACGCGTGCAGTTCCCCTTCCGCGCGTTGGTGTTGCTGACTCCCCACGGCAAGCCTCAATTGCGAACGATTGCTCGTCTCTTACCCTCAACGCCCGATGAAGCGCGCGAATTCGGCATCTACTTTGAAGTCCCGCTGCTAGACGACGAAATGGTTGCCATCGGCGCCACGGCTGTGACGCCGCTCGACGTCACCGCGCCCGCGCTGGCAGCCCTCCGAGAGTATTCGGCCTATCGCCAGCGCGTGGGGCCTCCGCCCGGTACCATGGGCCGACCCAGGTTCTTCTGGAACGAGTGAAACGGTTTTGTGGAAGCGAAGCTGGCGACTTCTCCCTTTCGACGATAAATTCAGAAAATGGTCCTTGTTTTAGATAAGGTGCGCGTCGAGAGCCCCCGTTCCTTCGTGGATGATCACGTCCAGCGGCATGGCTGTGACCACGGTCACCGTTTTGCGCAAGACTGGCCTGAGCCTGATCCTCGGCACGGCGTGCGCGCAGGAGCGCGTTCTGCGCTTCCATGAGTTGCCGGGTTGCCGCGCGGTACAACTCGCGCCAGCGATTGAACGCGCGGTCGAAGGACGCGGGCGCTTCATCCAGGACGCGATCAATCCATTCGTCGCTGAACCAACCAGTCGCTGCAAGAATGCCGGTATCGACTGCCAGAAACTGCCGCACACGTTCGCGTAATTCGTGGCGCGCCACCTCACCGAGTTGAATTTGACCCGCTTCGTTGGTCCGAAGCGGCAGCCCTTCCATCTCCGTGTCAATCACCGTCTCAATGGATTGACCGAGCGGCAGGCGCACCTGCGCCAGCCAGGCGGCCTGGATGTGCACGCGCAGGAGCGATTCATTGGCCAGGTCGAGGCGGGGCGCGCGCACGTTGCCGGCGACCATCTCTTCTCTGCGTTGGAAGAAGTACTGATCGTGGCTATTGAGGGCGCCACAATAGGTGAAGATTAGGCCCGGCTGTCCCTGCCGCCCAGCCCGGCCGCTGCGCTGGGCGTAATTTGCCGGTGTCGGCGGGACATTGCGGAGGTGAACGAGGTCCAGGTCCGCAATATCAACGCCCAGCTCCATGGTCGGCGAACAGACCAGATAGGGCAGCCGTCGTCCAAGCTCGATCTCTTTGCGGGTATCGTTGTCTTCCCAGCGAAAACGGCGTTCGCGTCGCTCGCGCTCCCGGAAGTGCTCTTCGGAATCGTTGGCCATGTGAAACAGTGTTTTGAATGACAGCCGCCATGGATTGACTTCCGGCTGGCGGTCGGCCTCCTCGCGCCACAGAATGGGAACGCGAACGCTAGATAGCCTTGGTCAATTCTGCGTCGGCTTGGCTGCGAAAGATCGGACAATTGCCCGTATTGGGGTTCAATAGCCAAAAGTCGTTTTTCTCCAACGAGAAGAATCGATCTTCCTCCGCGAGTTGGGAAAAGCGACGAATGTAGAATGCGATTCGGCTCCTTGGGGCCGGATGCATGCCACCGCCAATAGTCAAGGTGCAAAAGGTCACGCGATGATCGACGGCCGGGAAAGTTACACTTTGCGTGAAACGCCCTGAACATGGCCAAGATGGCCACTGGCCATCTTGACAATCCGCCAGTGTAGCATTGGCGGGCGGACGGCGAACTGCCGACCACGACCCCCCGGCTCAAAAAACGGGGAGGTGGCGGGGACGGTCTATACAAATGCCACCTCGGAACTCCCTTATGGAAAAGTGGGGGTGCCCGGATCGTCGTTCCTTTGCGGATTAAAGATCGGCTTTTACCCTCGCCCGGCCATGGCGCCCCAACATGGCCAGTGTGTGACCGTCTTGGTCTGGTCGATGCATAAACGCCCGCTAACCGTCAAGAGCATTCCGCAGCCCCCAGCAGGAATCTGCCAAGTTTTTCAAAGAATGCCATAGATGACAGTCCATTGTCACCGTCTGGAACAACTAGACTTGTAATGTTCAATAGCATTTCCGTACTTTCGCCACAAATTTGCCAAGATTTTTCAAGACCGCCACAGACCGCCAGGTGATCTGGCGGACGGATTAATGAGAATTTGTCCCGGTGAGCGCAATGACGAAGCGGGCGACACGCTCGAAAAGTATGGCGGAGTGACTCTTCGCGCGTGCCGTATCCCGCCCGGCCATGCTGCTCCCAACATGGCCAGCGTGTGACCATCTTGGTGCGGTCGATGCTGGCGGCGCCGCCTCAGCCGCCTGCGGGGCCGAGCGCATAGCGGACTGCCCTCGTTGATACCCCCACCTCCAAAAACCTGGCAAACTGGCAAACTCATTTTTTTTTTGACCGCAAGTGGCCCTGCGACCGTGGCTTACGGACGAAACTGAGTTTGCCAACCGTGGCAAACTCGCTGGCAAACTGGCAAACTCATTTCTCCGCAGCCACAGCTGTCCGACCAGGCCGACGAGAGCGAACGGTGTTTGGCGTTCACAACCGCAAATCTGCAATCTGCAATCTCAAATCTGCAATCCTTCCCGACTCACTGCCGCACCACCACGCCAGGCTCGACGATGTCATGGCGCCGGTTCAGCGGCGGGGCGTCAATGGTTTGCCGCTGACCGCTGGGCCAGCGAATCTCTACCCGGTCGATGCGGGAGCGGCCCCCGAGACCGAAGTGCACGGTCTTGGAGGATTGCGAAAGATAGCCGCCGGCCGCCTGGACCTGGCGGACCATGACGTTCTTGCCGGCGTAGACCTTTACCAGGGCGCCGATGGCGTCGCGGTTGCTGCGCGTGCCGCGCAGGCGGAAGGCGATGTAGTTCCGGCGCGGCAGAGCGTTCTTGAAATAATAGGGCGCATCGTTGAAATTGTTGGTCACGATGTCAACGCGGCCGTCATTGTCGAAGTCCGCCGTGGCGGCGCAACGCGAGCTCCGGGCCACCGGCTTGCCGGCAATGGGCTCCAGTTGATAGGCGCCTTCAAGCGGCGGCTCGATGCCGAGCTCCTGGGCACGGTCCGTGAAGGTCCGGTTGCCGTTGTTCATCATGAGAGCATTGGGCCAGTAGAAATACGGGTAGCCCATGCCCGACGGCAAAAACACGTCCTCAAAGCCGTCGTTGTCAAAGTCCGCCGTGGCGACTCCCCAGGGCCAGAAGGTCTCCATGCCGGCGGCATCGGAAACTTCCTCGAACTTGCCATTGCCCAGGTTGTGGAAGAGCGTGTTGCCGAACAGCACTTCGTCATAGCGGATGTGGAAGGTGTCCGCCATTTGTCGCTCCATGGCGTCGGCGTACGAGGCATTGAACTGGCGGCCGGCGCCCATGACATGGGGATACTTCTGCTGCGGATTCTTGCGGACCACATCGACCAGCGGCGCGGGCAAGCTGATGGGCAGCCACATGTCCGAATGCATGTCGGCCACCAGCAGATCGAGCTTGCCGTCGTTGTCGAAATCGAACGCCTTGGAGCCGATCGCGCCCCAGGAGGTGCGTCCGAGCGTCTGCCGGGTCACGTCGGTAAAGGTGCCGTCGCCGTTGTTGCGATACAGTTGGCTGGCGCCGAACATGTTGGTGATGAAGAGGTCGAGATAGCCGTCCTCATCGAAATCAAAGACCGCCACGTCGCCGCTCCAGCCCTGGCCCTTCAAGCCGGCCTGAGCGGTTACCTCCGTGAACGTGCCGTCCCGATTATTGTGGTAGAGGATGTTGTCCTCTTTCGGACTATGTGCCAGCATGGCGAACGTCGCCGCGCCGGGGTAGTACCGGGCCGACGAATCGAGCGTGTTTTCCGTCCACTGCGCGGAATTGGTAACCAACAGGTCGAGATAGCCGTCGTTGTCATAGTCGAAAAACACGGCCGTCTGCGCGTGGGCGATGCTGGTCAAGCCTGCCTCCTCGGTGACGTCCTTGAATTTGCCGTTGCCCAGGTTCTTGAAGAGGATATTGCCGCCGCGCGTACTCGTGACGAACAGCGATTGCCGGCCGGAGTTGTCGTAATCGGCAAAGGTGGCGGCCACGCAAACGCGATCGCCCACGGCGACGCCCGCTTCCCGGGTCACATCGACGAAGGTGCCGTCTCCCTGGTTTCTAAAAAGGGCGTTCGGCCCGAGCTGGTTCACGAAATAAATGTCGTCAAAGCCGTCGCCGTCGTAATCGCCGACCGCCACGCCGCAGCCGTGATCGTAGAGATTGATTTTGAAATTCTCGCCTTGCTCTCCCGGAAGGAAGGCCATGCGAAAGGTGATGCCGGCTTCGCGCGCGATGTCCCGGAAACCGGGTCCGGCGGCGTCCGGGGATGGGTTCTCCGGCGGCTTCGGCTGGCGCGTCGTGACGTAAGCGAACATGCCGAGAGCAGCACTGAAGAGCAACAGCACGGCAGCAGCCAACCTCAAGTGCCAAGGTGTCAGCCGGAACACGGGATTATTTCCTGCAGCGCTGCGACCTGAAGGGGTTTTTGTCCGCAGGAGAGTAAATGCTGACGCGTGCCGGAGAGAGGGATCCAGCGATGCAGCTTTCGCTGGATCCTCATCCGGCAGCGTTGCGCGCACGAAAGATTAACAGCGGGCGCATGAACAGCGCATGAGAAAGGTCTTAAACTTCGACACGGCCTACCCAATCGGCCAGGGGAGAGTTACCATGAAGGTTCATTCTTTTCACAGGCGCCGGCGACACTTCCCCCGCAGTGACTCGCTGCTCGGCGCCGGGAAGCGAAATGAGGATCGATGCGCGTGTCCAGGCCGCTGAGCGAGAAGCATTTTCGCGCCTTGATCGAAAACAGCGCGGACGGCATTGCCCTCCTGGCGGCGGACAGCAGCATTCTCTACGCCAGCCCGCCCACCACGCTCATCCTCGGCTATCAAGCGGACGAGATCGTCGGCCGGCAAGCCCTCGAACCGGTTCACCCGGACGACCTGCCGGCAGTCCGCGCCATGTGTGTGCAGCTACGCAAAACCACGGGCGGCAGTCTCGTGAGCCAGTTTCGCTACCGGCACAAGGACGGCTCCTGGCGCTGGCTGGAGGGCACAGCCAAGAACCTGCTGGCCGAGCCGGGGGTCGAGGCCATCGTCGTCAACTATCGAGACGTCACCGAACGCAGGATCGCTGAGGAGGAGCGGGAGCAGTACCTGGCCCGCGAGCTGTCGGCCCGCGCCACGGCGGAGACGGCCGCCGAGCGCCTCCGCGCCATTCAGACCATCACCGACGCCGCACTCGGCTACCTGGCGCTGGATGATTCGCTGCGCGAATTGCTGGGCCGCACCCGCACGGTCCTGGCCGGGGATAGCGCGGCGATCTTGCTGCTCACCGACGACAATCGCCATCTGACCTTTCGGACCGCGCAGGGACTGGAGGCCGGGACGGCGCCGCCGGGCATGATTCCGCTGGAAAGCAGCATCGTCGGCAAAATCGCCGAGCAGCGCAAGCCGTTGATTGTCGAGGACCTGACGCAAATCGAAGGCGTCATTCCGGTGCTGCGCAAGAATGTCCGCTCCCTGATCGGCGCTCCGCTCCTGTCCCAGGAGGAAGTGATCGGCGTGGTCTTTGTCGGCACTTTCTCGCGCTGCCGTTTCAGCGAAGAGGACCTGCGCCTGCTGCAGGTCGTGGCCGATCGGGCGGCAACGGTTATCGAACATGCCCGCCTGTTCGAGCAAGTGCGCGCCGGCCGGGAGCGCGCCCAGCTCCTGTCGCAACAGCTCATGGAGGCGCAGGAAGCCGAGCGCCGCCGCCTGGCGCGCGAGCTGCATGACGAGATCGGCCAGGCTCTGACCGCGGTCAAGCTCAACTTGCAAGGCGTGCAGCGGGCGGCTGGTGACCCCGCGGCCATGCCGCGCCTGGAGGAAAGTCTGGCCATCGTCGATCGGGCCTTGCAGCAAGTGCGCAACCTGTCGCTGGACTTGCGGCCGTCTTTGCTGGATGATCTGGGACTGGTCGCCGCCTTGCGCTGGTATGTGGATCGGGTCGCCCAGCGTGCCGGCTTCACGGCGGAATTTATCGCCGAGCCCCCGGGCATTCGCGCGCCAGCCAGCCTGGAGACAACCTGTTTTCGCGTGGCCCAGGAGGCGTTGACCAACGTCGTCCGGCATGCTGGGGCGCAGCGCGTGCGCGTGGAGCTGCGCGCGGCGGATGGCGAGCTTCATCTGTGCGTTCGCGACGACGGCGCCGGCTTCGACGTGGCCGAGGCGCGTCAACGGGCCGTGCGCGGCGGCAGCCTGGGGTTGCTCGGCATGCAGGAGCGCGTGGCGCTGATCCGCGGGCGGATTGAGATCCACTCCGCCCCGGGCAAGGGCGCCGAAGTTCACGTGAGCCTGCCGCTGGCGCCGCAACCGTCCCTGGAGAGAAGGAGCAAGAAAAGAGCATCTCCATGAACTCGATTCGCATCTTGCTTGCCGACGATCATGCGCTGGTGCGGGCCGGCATTCGCGCCCTGGTGGAGAATCTCGCCGGCGTCGAAGTCGTCGCCGAAGCGACCGACGGCCGCGAAGCCCTGGCGGCGATCAAGACCCACGAGCCGGACCTCGTCCTCATGGACATCTCCATGGCCGGCCTGAACGGCCTGGAAGCCGCCGCCCGTATCGCCAAGGATTTTCCGGATGTGCGCGTCATCATTCTCTCCGCTCATTCCAATGAAGAGTATGTCTGTCAAGCATTGCGTGCGGGCGCTGCCGGCTATCTGCTGAAGGACGCGGGCACGGCCGAGCTCGACCTGGCTATCAAGTCGGTGGCGCGCGGGGAAACCTATCTCAGCCCCGGGGTTTCCAAACACGTCATCGCCGATTACCTGCGACGCACGGGCGGCGAGACAGGCGCCCTGGAACTGCTGACGCCGCGGCAACGCGAGATCCTGCAGTTGATTGCCGAGGGCCATACCACCAAGCAAATCGCCAATACCCTGCACATCAGCGTCAAGACCGTCGAAACCCACCGCATGCAGCTCATGGATCGCCTCGACATTCATGACGTGGCCGGCTTGGTGCGGTTCGCCATTCGCATCGGACTGGTTAAGGAATAGGCCCCGCGAGCAGCCCTGGCGTTCAGGCCGAGCGCCGGAAAATTTAATTGCAGCAACCAGGAATCCAATTGGAAGCCTTAGCTGACCATGTCGGGCTGGGCTCAAATAAGAGCCCCCTTTTCTCTTCAATCGTCCTCCGTGTTTCTGGCAATCGGCCGCGCCTCCGGTTTCTTCTCTTCTTTTTTGGCCTTCTTGACATAGGTATCCAGCCACGCGACCCAGCGCGCCCACTGATCCAGCGTGGTCTCCCTGGCAATCGGTCCATGCCCTTCATACGGGTACATGTACAGCGCCGCCGGTTTGCCGAGGCCGTCGAGGGCCATGAACATGTGCTCGGCATTGATGGGGTTGGTGCCAACGTTGGCGTCGTTCATGCCGTGGTACATGAGCAAGGCACCATTGACGCGATTGGCCCAGAGGAGCGGAGACATTTCCAGATAGGTTTCGCGCGCCTCCCAGATCTGCCGGCGCTCGGTCTGGAAGGTCATGGTCGTGAGGGTGCGGTTGTAGTTGCCGTCGCCGGCGATGCCGGCCTTGAAGAAAGGCGTGTGCGCCAGGGCATTGGCGGTGCTGAAGGCGCCGTAACTATGCCCGCCCACTGCCAGGCGGTCGCGATCGATGATGCCGCGCTTGTCCAGCTCATCGATGACGGCCCACAGGCTGTTGCGCAGATCGGGGATGTAGTTGTCGTTCATCCGCCCCGCCGGGCCGACGATGGGCACATCGGGCTCGACCACGGCATAGCCAAGCAGCGTGAGCAGCGTCATGGAGCGCGGGCCGGGGGTGTCGAAGCGCTGGCCGGCGGCAAGAGTGCGGGCGGCGCCGCGGTTGTAGGCGGCCTGATCGGCGTATTCGCGCGGATAGATCCAGAACAGGGCCGGCAGCTTGCCGGCCGCCTTGGCCGGGGTCGTCACCTTGACCCAGAATTTGAAGCCGTCCGCGCGCGTCGCCTGAATGCGCTCGACCTTGAGCTGGTGATACCATGGCGCACGATCGACATTGTTGGTCAGTTTCGTGATCTTGTTGCTCTGCAGATCGGTGACATAGGAATCCGGCACCACGTCCTTCTTCTGCCGCGTGGTGAAGACCAGCTTGACATCGTCGCCGTCCACGGCATCGATGGTCTCGATCATGTCCCCTTTGCCTGCGAAGATGCGCGTCTTCTTGCCGGTCTTGATGTTGATCCGGTCGATGTAGGGCCGCGAGACGGCATTGGCATCGCCGCGGACGCGGTCCGCGCCGCTAACGTAAACGTCCGCGGTGCTCGAAAGGCGCACGACGGGGACGGTGCCCCGCCCGGCGCGCGTCATGAGGCTGGGCACGTCAGGACCAGCGCCGCCGCGGAAGCCGCGGCCGCCCCGCAGTGGTTGCTCGTCGTCTGAATCCGCCGCGGCCGCTTCGCCGGTAGCCGGCGCGCGCGGATTGGCGGCAGGAGCGCCGGTTCCGCCCGCCGGCGGGCTTTTGTGGATCGGATAAATCGGCTTTTTGGGATCGGCGACATCGACCGCGCTGATCTGCCGCTGGTTGTCGATTGTTTGCGTCAAAAACAGCAGCTTGCAATCCTCCGAGTATTGCAGGTTGGTGATGCGCTGGGCGGTTTCGTAGAGGACTCGCGCATCGTCCTTGCCGAAAGGCGCACGCCACTGGTACACCTGGTCCTTGCGCGGCTCCTTGGCGTCTTTTTTCGCAGGCTCCAGTTGCAGGTACGACAGCCCGGCGCCGTCGGGCCGCCAGACAATATCGCGTTTGTCGTTGGGATCAGGCGGCGGCGTGCGGCGGAATGGATCGGCATCCGGATTCGGATCGGGATCCGGGTTCGGCGGTGGTTGCGGCTGCGCCGGGTCAGGCGGCGTTGCAGCGCGGCCTTGCCGGCCGCCTCGCCCTCCGCCGGGCGTACCCGTCTGCGCGGCCGCGACGAGCGTCGGTGCTGGTGACGGCGGCTCGCTGTCTCGCAAGTTTCGCTCCAAAACCGTGTACAGACACTTTCCTTCGCAGTCCCAAATCCCTTCGTGAGAGCCGAAGTTCGTGAACGGCACGAAATAGGAGAACGGTTTCTTGATGGTGGTGACACGGAATTGCTGCTCGCCCGGCGCCATGCTGACCGTGCGAATCAGGTTCGGAAAACCGATGCGCGTGACCTTGCCGTCGTTGATGTCGATGAGAGCCAACTGCCCGGTGGCGAGATGCTCCAACAGCTTCATATCGTAAGGCGATTCAAGCAGGTAGCGGTAAGTCCGCGACGGATGGTTGCCGCCGCGCGTGATGCGCACCTTCGGCTCTGTGGCCACGCCGTTCTGTCTGGGCAGCGGCCGTTTGCCATCGTCGGGAAGAAGCACGGTTTCCACTTGTTTGCCGTCCTTCGACCACTGGAAGGATGTCTCGAGTGTCGCCAGGACGGGAGTGACCGTCAGCTTGCGCGAAAAGCCCGTTTCGGTGTCGGCTATGTAAATATGGGTGGCGTCGTCGAAGAGCGCGTAGAACGCCAGCTTGGAGCCGTCCGGGGACCAGACGGCGTTGCTCACGCGCGCGCGTTCCGGAACTTGCACGGGGACCGTGCGCTTGTCGGCGTGGTAATAGAGATCGTAGCCAACGCCGCTGCGAATCCAGAGCGCCCGGGAACGGCAGGCCACGGGATCGAACGCCATTTCCGCCAGGTAAACGCACGGACACGCCATGCGCTGCAGCGTGGGCATGCCGTCGGTTTTGGCGATGAGGAATTTCTTGCCATCCGGACTGAGATTGGTCAGCGTGACCATGTCCCCGTTAGAGGCAAGCACGGCGTGGGCAATCTCCTTGGGCGGCGTCAGGTATGCCTCCTGGCTCAGCGCGACCGGCTGTGCCTGAACGGCGTTCTCCGTTCGAATGCTCAGGAGTGCCAGGATCAAAAATAGTGACGCGGATTTTTGCGGCAACGGGAACATGCGCATGAGAACGTCTCCTGCAAGCATTGTCCAGGGATTGCTTCCATGCCGGCCAGAGGTTCTGCGGCGTCCCGCCTGCTGTCGAGGGCAAAATCCTCCCCTGCAATAAACAGCCAGATGTCTCCGAGTGTAGCGGTGTGGGCCGCGGCCGCAAGCAGAAAATCCGTGGACGGGCGCTTAGCACGCCAACGCGAAGGCCGGACGCTCTCGCCGAGGTGCAACACCTCTGGAGCAAGAGCGTCCGGCCTATGGAAAGCTTGCAGTCGATGAAGCGCGCTTCAGCGCGCAGCGCATCAGAATGCGCCGCGCTCAGGCATTAATACCCGGGCCGAATCGGTTGCGGCGGGGCCACGGGCACTGGCGGAGCCACCGGCTGCGTGGGAGCCGCTTGCGTGGGAGCCGGTTGCACGTATACGGGCGCCGGGGCCGGCTGGAGATACACTGGCGCCGGCTGCACGTACACCGGTGCAGGGCCGACATATACGGGGGGAGGACCGACGTATACATAGGGTCGGTAGTAAGGTCGGTAATAGGGGTACGGAGCAAAGATCGGCACGCCGATCCCAATGCCGATGCGCACGCCCGCCTGGGCCGAAGCGAAGGGCAAGGCGAGCACGATCAAGGCAGCGAGACAAAGTTTGCGGAGCATGGCAGCCTCCTTTTGTGACAGGGCGAGGTTACTGGCTCGGTACCCCTCACGCCAGGCCAATTAACTCTATCGGCGCTGAGGAGTAAACATCAACTTGTAATGTTTCGTATCGGTGGCCGGGGCACGACCCTAGGGCCGGCAAATCCGCTATGGCCACTGCAGGTTCGCGCTGGGAAGGGTGTTGCGGGCCATCGACTGGAGAACGCGACGAACGAAGAAACTTGCACGAGTCGCCTCAGGTCAGGGAACTTCGCCCAGGCCGAAACCTTGACGTGCGCGCATCCTCTATAAGAAGCCATGCGGCAAGGCGTTCGCTTAGATTAGGCAACCTTTGCAGAATTACCACCTTCATTCTCCTGTTTCTGTTCCCCAGTATCGCGAAACTCGGCAGGTTGCTTGAAGACCACGCGACACTCTGCCGATTAATTTTCTCGAAGTCAATGCGCCGTCTTGAGCAGGATGCTCGAACCCTCCCCCGGCGATTGCACGAACCCGCCCGCACACCAACGTTAAGGAGAACAGGGAACATGTTCAGAAGACAATGGTGCGCCATGGGCTTGGCAGCGCTCCTCAGCGGGACTGCATCGGTCCAGGCGCAAAACGCAGCGACCGGCCAGCCGACGCTCTCCGTGCGCGTGATCAGCGCGGATACCAAAGACGCGGCCACGATTCCCAGCAAGATCGTCTTCACCACGCCGCCGCAGAACCTGGTGCTGCCGGGGCAGACGATCGCCTACCAGGATGCCGTGCCGGCGCCCAAGCCGGCCCTCGAGATGAACGCCCCGGCTTCGGAAGCGCCAGCGGCTCCGGCCGAGGAAAAACTGGGGCCCACCTTGCCCGAAGACGTCAAGCTTCTGCAACATTTCGTCTTTGGCGAGGCCCATGACGAATGCAAGACCGGCCTCCGCCTGTTTGGCTGGATCGACGCCGGCTACACCTACGCCTCGACCGGCCCCGGCCCGCTCACCGTCGAGACGCGCGAGAACCGCTTCGGCAACGAGTTCCTGCTCAATGAAGCGGCCATTGTCCTGGAGAAGCCGCTCGATGCCAAGGAGTTGTCGTGGGGCTTCAACGCCACCTTTTACGCCGGCGCCGACGCGGCCCTGCTCCTTCCCGAAGGCGGTTTCCGAACGACCAATCCCCGCTTTGGCGCCGACTTCCGCCAGTTGTATCTCTCCGCCCACTTGCCCGTCCTGACCGAGGGCGGCGTGGACCTCCGGGCCGGCCGCATGGGCACCATCATCGGCTACGAATCGGCCCTGGCGCCTTACCGGCCGTTCTACTCGAATGACTACCAGTGGTTCTACGCTGAAGATGGCGCGTTCACCGGCGCGCTGGCCACCCTCCACGCCAATAAGCAACTCGACGTGATCGGCGGCATCACGCTGGGCGCCAACACCTTCTTCACGCAGCGCGGCGACAGCCCCTGCTTCATCGGCCAGGTCAACTACTGGCTCGATGAGGAGAAGAACACCCTGGTCAGCGGCTCCACCTACATCGGCCACTACGCGATCTTCGCCGCTCCCCAGTTCACCAGCCGTCAGGAGGAGGACTATACTTTCGAGTTACGTATTCAACACAAGTTCAATAAGTATCTCGAGACGATCATTCAATCGGACGACGGCTGGGCCACGGAAGTGCCCAATGCCCCCCACGGCGGCCAGTGGTACAGTCTGTATGACATCTTGATCTATCACCTCAACTGCAAATGGGACATCAATGGCCGGGCCGAGTGGTTCCTGGACAACCACGGCACGCGCACCGGCTTTGCCACGGACTATTCCGAGGTGACGCTGGGCGCCGACTACCATCCGTGCAAGAGCCTGCGCATCCGGCCTGAAGTCCGCGGCGACTTCGCCGATGACAAAGTGTTTCGCAACGGCCGGGACAAGTCCCAGTTGACGCTGGCCATCGACGGCCTCTTCTCGTTCTAACGGGCAGAGACAGCCAGGCAAAGAAGAAGGGGCGCCGGTCTATTTCACCGGCGCCCCTTACGTTTTTCGCCGCGAAATCTCGGCCAAGGTGCGAGCCCGCGCCTAACTGAAAAAGCGGATCGTCAATGGATACTTCCACACTTCCCCATTGCTGGCCTTGATCGCCGCCACGATCGGGAAAACGATCGAGAGCACCGCGACGGCAACGAGCAGCGGGATGCCGATGATCAATAAAATGAGCGGGATGCAGACGATGATGTAAATGATGTGGCTGATTATCCAGTTGACGGCGTTCTTGCCGTGCGCGTCGATCTTGGGAAGCTCGGCCTTCTTCAATTGCCAGATCAGAATGGGCACGATCAAGCCGCCAAACGGTATAACGTAGCCGGCGAAGATCGACAGGTGCAACAGCATGGCCCATTGCCTGGTTTGATGCTCGATAAACGCGGGGTCGGCGACTGGGGGCGGCGGATAGCCCTCCTCGAACGTTGTCGCCGGCGGCGATTCTTCCAGCAGACGCGCCTTCGCCTTGGCGAATTCCTCTTCGGACAGCGCCCCAGCATAGTGGAGCTGTTGCAGCTTCTGGATCTCGTCGCTCAGGCTCATCGTTGCGACTCCTTTAGCCGGCCCTCAGGATGCGAAATTGGACAGGCTGAGTTTTTGGCGTGCCAATTCGGCACACTGGCCGACCATACCCGAAAAAATCTTGCCCGCATAAGCTACGTTTTTATAAGGAGTTAACTGCTTTTGCAACAAAAAATGGCAGATCGGCCCCGAATTTGCTTTGCTGGAAAGCGCGAATGCGAAGGCTATAATGGCCGCAAACGCGGGAAGCAGATTGGCAGGAAAAAAAAGGAGATAGCCATGCGAAAACTGATCCTCTCGTTGGTCCTGGGCGTCGCGGTGCTCGGTTTTACGATGGCAGCCCCCGCACACGCACAAGCCGGTCCGAGGTTCGGTCAGGCCTTTGTCTACACGAACCCGTACGTGGGCACGTATTACAACAACTGGGGCTACAACAGCTACTACGTTAACCCGAGCTATACCAGCACCTACTCCTACCCGGGTTACGGGACCAGCACGCTGGTAGTCTCGCCTGCTCGGGCACGCGTGATGTACCGTTATCCGGGTTACTCGACTTACTATTACACGCCGGGCTACTTCTATTCGACTTACCTGCCCTGGTAAGCGTTCCCGTTAAGGCTGGCAAGAATATTTGAGGCCGCCTTGCTCAGCTGAAGCCGAGCTTGGCGGCCCTCGCTGTTTCTGGGCCGACAGCCGTCAGCCTTATGACAGAGCGCTGTCAGCCGGTGTTGGAGCTCGGCCTGGTGACAGTATAGTGTCACTGGACTGCTCAACTGAGCGCTTCTCATTACACATCAGTGGCTGAACTTTTCTCAATCCCATCTCCGGAGAAAACTGTTTCCAGCCGGATAATACTGCGCCGGCAAGCCAAAACTGCTTGTCGCCACGCGACTTGAAGAAGAACGAGCGGTGCAGCCAGGTTGTCGCAATCGACAAATCCTCCCCATTTCGTGAGCGGTACGTATTTTGCTTAGTTTCCCCGCAATCTGAAACCATTGGCATCAGGCAAAAGGTCATTTCGGTTTCTGACAAGCAAAGTTCTTTTACAGGAGGATGACGGATGTATAGTGTTGTCTTAATGATGGCGATGACTTCGGGCACGGACGCCGTATCCTTTGGTCGCCACCGCTGCAACGGCTGCGAAGGCGGCGGCTACGCCAGCTGCTCCGGCGGCTATGAGTCCGGATGCCATGGCGGCAGGCGGCATGGCCGCGGGCACCGGTGTCATGGCGGCGGCCGTTGCAATGGGGGCGGCTACTGTCATGGCGGCGGCTATTGCAGCGGCGGCTATGGCTCCTACGGCTGCTCGGGCGGGTATTATGGCGGTTACGGCTGCTCCGGTGGCTACGGTGGCGGCTACGGCTCGCCTTACATGGGCGCTCCGCCTTATGATCGTGGCGCTCCCGGCGGTCCCGGTCGTCGTCCGGAAACCGTGCCTGCGCCAAAACCAGGAACGCCGCCTCCGAAGAAGGGCACCGAGGAAGAGACCCGCTTGCCGGCGCCCGCAACCATCCGGGTTAGCCTGCCTGCGAACGCCCGGCTGATGGTGGACGGTGTGCCGACTTCCTCTATGTCGGCGACGCGTGTGTTTGTGTCGCCCGAACTGCCACGCGACAAGACGTTCTTCTACACCCTTACCGGCGAGATCAACCGCGACGGCCAGACCCTCAGCACCTCCAAGCAGGTGCAGGTCCGGGCCGGCCAGGAGAGCAATGTCTCATTTGATTTCCCGGCGACCACGGTCGCAAGCAAGTGACCATGCGCCGAATGCAGCGGCGGCCTGGTGCGCGCATGCCTTCTTTGACCGCGGTCGCGCAAACCGAGAAGATGCCGGCATCCCACGAGGTGCCGGCATCTTCTTGGATGTTACAAGTAGTTTGTAAGCGCTGGCAATTCACGAACGTTGTGAACACCCGGCACAATCGCTTTCTTCGCCTGTAATTTGCCCCCGTTGCCGTCATTTTCGTCTCTCCATGGCCGCTTCGATCTCGTAAGATAGCATCGCGCTCCCGAGGAGCTACCTCCCGTTGGCGAGGCAGAGCCTCGTGGGCAGTGCGTTCCCAGGCAGAGCCTGGGAACGAGGACGCTGACTCATTTCCGCGGAGTTGCCCATGTCCTTGAGGCAAATTCAACCCGTCCCCGTGCCGCCCTGGCTCGCCGTGCTTGCCAGCCTGGCCATTTTGGCTCATCTGCTTGTCATTGGGGCACGCGTGCTGCACGCAGACAGCGGCCCCTGGGTCACATCAATGGGCAATAGCCCGGCCACGGGTCCCCAGTTCGCCCGTGAAATCGACCAGGTCACGAATTTTTCTTACCTGCGTCCGCTGCGCATGGGGCACAATTATCATTTCCAGAGCAATCGACCCGAGCAGACCGATGTCTACTTCGAGGCCGAATTGAAGGACGCGAGCGGCCACGTGCTTAAGAAGCTGAGGTTCCCTGAGCAGGGCGCCAACTTCTGGTCGCGGCATCGGCAATTGTTGTTGGCGCGCGGACTGGCAGAAGACATCCCGGTGCAGCCGCCCCAGGGCGAAGAAGTCGGCGCTCCGAAGCAAGGCGCGCCGTCGGCTGAAATCTGGGAATTTGGCCCAGGAAAGGTGCTCCGTTTGCAAACCATCCCCGAACATCTCATCCCCCGGGATCACCCGGTCTTTCGGCCCAGCGAATGGTCGCGGCTGCTGGCGCGTTCTTATGCCCGCTACCTGTGCCGCGTGCACGGTGCCGCCTCAGCAGAGATTATCCGGCACACGAAGGAACCTTTGCTCTCCGCGGTTTTGCTGATCGATGAATCGCCCAACGCGGAAGAGTTGGTTGCTACCTTTGGAGAAATGAAAGTTGAATAAGTACCGCACCGCGACCCCAACCGGCAAGAACGCACAGGCGGCCGCGCCGGCCGTGGGTCCGCTCCAGGCCTGGATGCGCTTCTGGTTTACGCCGGCCGATCCCACCGGCCTGCATGCGCTGCGCGTGCTCTCGGGCATGCTGTTTATCTTTTGGCTGCTGCCGTTGGCCGGGCATATTGACGGGCTCTACGGTTTGCAAGGCTGGTTCGACCGGCAAGCGTACTATGACGCCGTCAACCTGCCCGACGGCCCGCCGCAGCCCACCAACTGGTCGGTCCTGTTTGCGGCCGGTTCGAACGCCACGCTGCTCAACATAATGTACTGGACCGCCCTGGCCGTGCTGCTCCTCTTCACGCTGGGGCTCTGCACGCGCGTGACTGCCGTGCTGAGTTGGATCATCGTGGTGTCGTTCATGGCCAATCCGGTAACGCTGTACGATGCCGATTCCCTGCTTGTGCTGCTGGCCTTTTACTTGATGATCGGCTATCTCTTGCTCGGCCAGTGGGGCGGCGGACAATCCTGGGTTACGCGCATCCTTGGTACAGACACCTGGCTATTCCGCAAGGCAAGGGAAGCCGAGCCGCAGGGTAGTGTGGCGGCCAACGTAGCCGTCCGGCTCCTGCAAGTAAATTTTGCCATTGTGATGGTGGTCAGCGGCTTGCACAAGCTGCAGTTCGGCGAGTGGTGGTCCGGGGCGGCTTTCTGGTATCCCTTGCACCCACCCTTCAAAACCACCATCGAGCACGCGCGCGACGGCATCAGCAATCCTTTCGTGTACCTGACCTTTCTGAGCCTGGGCGCCTACGCCACCCTGGCCTGGCAGATCGCCTTCCCGACCTTCGCCTGGCGGCCGCGCTGGCGCTGGCTCCTGCTGGGCGGCGCGTTCGTGGGCTGGCTCGGCCTGGCCTTCATGTACGCCTTGCCGCTGTTCGGGCCGGCCATCTGCATTTGCTGCCTGGGCTATCTCACGCCGGCAGAGTGGCAATGGCTGCGCGATCGGCTGGCTCAGGTTCCCGGCCTGGCCCGGCTGCAAAGTCAACCGGCTCTGCCGGCAAGCGAAGCCCTCAAGCCCAATCTCAAGAAAGAAGAGACTTCCTTCCTGGCATCGAGGCAACGATGAGTCGCCGCCATAGATGGACTTGTGCAGCATGCATGCTGGCCACCGCGGCCCTGGCTTTCTGCGCCGGCTGTCCGCCTGCGCCGCCCCTGACCCCGGGCAAGCTGCCCGCAACTTCAAGCCTTAAGACCGCTGAGGAGCCGATCACGGCGCCCGCGCCTATCCCGGACGGCCTGCGCAACCGCGTCGAGTCGGCCATCGATAACGTCAAGCAGCGGCAACTGCGCACGGACAACGCCTTCTGGACCGTGTTCCACGGCATACTCGGCCTGGGGCCGGACATTACCCTGCTCGATCCCGAGACCAAGAAAACGGTCAAGGCCGTGGACTACATCTGCGCTGGCGGCCGCCTGCGCGGCCTGGAATTTTTCCCGACCAACGACGGCCTCGACGTCGCGACCATGAAGGAGATGTACCTCTCCCAGGGCCATCAAGATCAGTTCATCGCCGAGATGACGCAATGGGGCATGAAGCCGGAGCGCAAGTTTGTCGTCAACGGCAAGGATTACACGTTCATGGATTTCATCCGCCACTCCAAGGCCCGCGCCAGCATCAAGGCCAACCAGGAGCTGAGCTGGGCCATCATCATCATCGGCCAGTTCTTCGGCACCGATTGCACCTGGACCAACAACCTCGGCGAGAAGTTGACGTTCGAGGACATCGTCCGCTACGAGATGGCGCAGCCCGTCGATGACGCAGCCTGCGGCGGCACCCATCGGCTCTTCGGCCTGAGCTGGGTCTGCCAACTGCACCAGAAGAGAGGCGGACAGAAGTCCGGTGTCTGGAAAGAGGTCGCCGAGCATCTGGCAGGCTATCAACAGCGCGCCAAGGAGCTGCAGAACCCGGACGGCTCGTTTTCGACCGAGTTTTTCCGGAAGCGCGGCAACCTCGACAACATGCAGCAGCGGATCTACAGCACCGGCCACACCCTGGAGTGGCTAGCCTTCTCCTTGCCCGACGCGTATCTGGAAAAGGCCTGGGTGCAAGATGCCGTCAGCGCCCTGTCGCGCATGATCCTGGAAATTCGCTCGGACCCCATGGAAAGCGGCGCCATCTACCACGCCGTCCATGGCTTGATCCTTTATCATGCGCGCGTTTGGGAGAAGGACAAGCGTGATCCGCTGAAGGACATCGTGCCCTTTCCCGCCAAGTAGGCTGAAGATCGGCACAGTCGCATGTTCACCGACCCAGACGATAAGCCCCCTGATAAGCTCCATAGGCGTTGCTGCTGACGCCGTTCTGGGTTGTGGCCTGAAATGCTGCAGGCGGTGTTACGATGGTCACGCGCACCACTCCGGTTTGGCCCGGCTGGAGAAGGCCTGCGTGCACAACCGCCGTCGCCAGCGCCGAATCCGACGTGTACGTCTTTGTTCCCCATATGGAGCCGTTCAGCGCGCCGGTGACTCTGATATGGAACGTCCTGCCGACTTGCCCCTGCAAGCTGGCGAGATTGCCCGGATCGGGAAGCACGGTTCTCGAATCCGGCTCAACGCCGCTCGCCGCCAGGGAACGCAGGCTATGCAGATCGGACATCTTTAGCTGCTGCTCGCCGAATTGTGCAGTAAGCACTTTGAGATTCGTCACGCGCAGCAAGCCGGCGATCTTCATGTCTTCCGTGTAGACGACGTCCTCATCACGGACTTCCAGGATGTCATCCGGAGCGGTTTCGCGCAACCTGGCCAGTAACTCGCCGGCACGGCGCACTACTTCGGGATCCGCATGCTTGGCGGCCCGCAGCAGGGCGGCATAGGCCTTCTCCTTGAACGCCAGCAATTCGGCCGTGGCGGCTTCCCGCGTTCGGAATTGCGAACTGCCGAGATTGTCGATCGCCGTGGCGATTTGCTTGGCGGCCTTCTCCGGGATGCGCGTAGCAAACTCCACGACGCGGATATCGCTGACAGGGATCACCAGTTCTCCGTAGCGCGTGCTCATTTCGAGATTCTCGCCAAGCACGGTCAACTTCAAATTGCTGCCATCGAGGAAGCGGGCCTCGGCCGCCGCCTGCCCTTTGGCTGATTTGCCCCTGTCGATGGTCTGAACGGCCAGGACGGCAGCGTCCTTGACCGATTGGGCTGCCTTCTGTCTGGCAATCGAATGCCCGTCTTCAGCAGTGGCCACGCTCATGGTCAGACCAAGGCTGGCTAACAAGGTCAAGGTGAGCGCCCGGAATCTCGGCGATCGCGCAGGTCGCTGGTCAGATCCCATAAATCCCTCCTCCGGGACTGTGGAAATACGGTTCGCCCAAATAGAAGCGGAACTTTGGCTCGCCAAAGGATCGTACCGCTCTTATTCCGGTCAGGCAGGTAAGCCTGCCACTCCTGAAGCCCCGATCTACATCTAGTTGGTTGTTGATGCAGATATCGTTGATTTGAACCGCATTCCTCTACCAGCAGATTCTCCGATTATCGACGAGCGCTTCAAGGACGGCAAGTGAAGATCGATAATTGGGCGCTACAGGACTTGAACCTGTGACCCCCAGCGTGTCGAGCTGGTGCTCTAGCCAACTGAGCTAAGCGCCCCGAAGCTTCTTGGAAAATAGAAGCGCCCTCCAGCACCGTCAAGGGCAAAGTCATCCCGGCATTGCCTGGCCGGCAAAGGATTGCTAGCATACCGGGCCGATCCTGCTTCTCAGACGCGGTCCACGGAGGGACAGTCCTTGCGAGTCGCACTCCTCACTTACAACGCACGCGCCGGCGACGCCATCGGCAATCAGCTTGCCGAAAAGCTCGCGTTCTTTGTCGAGCGCGGCAGCGAGGTGCGCATTTTCCTGGAGTCCGACCAGAATCTTCATCCCGCCCTGGCAGGCCAGTGCCAGCGCCTCGATGCCGCGGAACCCGTGGGTGAGGCGTGGCAGTTCCTATCCACGGCCGACCTGGTGATCGTCGAATATAGCCAATATTTCGGCTTGCTCGGGCTGCTGCCGCTGTTGGCCCAGACCAAGGCGCGCATCCTTTTTGACTATCACGGCGTTACGCCGCCGGAGCTTTGGGGACAACACAATCGCGAGGCTTTGGAGAAAGGCCTGCGCCAGCGTGGCCTGGCGTGGTTCGCGGATCTGGCCGTGGCGCATAGCGAATTCACGCGCCGGGAGCTGCAGCAGTGCACTGGCTTAACGGCTGAGCGCGTGCGCACGCTGGCCCACGCGATTGATAGCTCTCACTTTCGGCCCGGCGTGCCCGCACGGCCGCTCCGCCAATTGCTCGGCCTGAACGCAGCGACTCTGCTGCTCTTTGTCGGCCGGCTGGCGCCCAACAAGCGCGCTCCTTTGTTGGTCCAGGCGCTGGCCAGGCTTCAAGATGTGCAGCCGCCCGTACACCTGGCGGTCCTTGGCGACACGAAGGACCTTTATCAAGCGGAAGTCGAGCGCTGCCGGCAAATTGCCGACGAGCAGGACGTCCCCGAGCGCCTGCATTTTCTCGGCCATGTTGACGATGGGCAATTGCGCGACGCCTACCAGTCGGCGGACATTTTTGTCATGCCGTCGCTCCATGAGGGTTTTTGCATCCCTGTCCTGGAGGCCATGGCCTGTGGCCTGCCCGTGATCGCGGCGCGAACGACGGCGCTGCCGGAAACGGTCGGCCCAGCAGGTATAACATTTGCGCCCGATGATGTGGATGATCTGGTCGAGCAGATTCGGCGTGCCTTGCCTGCAAGATCTGCCGCGACGGTTCCGCACTCGGCGTTGCGCAGCAAGGTTGCCGTCGTCGCCTTTCGCTACGGCGCCGGGTTTGTCGGCGGAGCGGAAGCCTCATTGCGAAAAATAGTCAACACCCTGAGCGCTGCCGGCCATCATGTGGAAGTCTTCACGACCTGCACGGACTCGGAAAGCCAGTGGGACAATCATTTACCCGATGGCACGGCAACGATCGACGGGGTTGCGGTGCACCGCTTTCGTCTCGATGCGCACGATCGCGCCAAACATCTGGCAACGGTTCGGAATATCCTGGAAAATGAAGGCAAGGTCGCCGCGGATGTCGAGGCCGCTTACCTGCGCCATTCCATTCATTCGAGCCGCCTGATCGAAACCTTGCAACGCCGCATCGATGACTTTGATGCCGTGCTGACGGGTCCCTATTTGTTCGGCCTGACTTACCAGGCGGCCCGGGCGTTTGCCCAGAAGACGATTCTGGTTCCGTGCTTCCACGACGAGCCCTACGCCCGTCTGAAGGTCTGGCAACAAACTTATGGGCGGGTCGGTTCCATCCTTTATCACAGCCGGCAAGAGCAGGCCTTTGCCGAATCGGAGCTGGGCCTCAATCATCCTGCCGCGGTGTGCATGGGCACGGTGCTGGATACGGTAACTCGGGGAGACCCCAAACGAGTGACCGCGGTAATGGCTCTGCGTGTGCCGTATCTAGTTTATTGCGGGCGTTATTCCATCCAGAAGAACTTTCCCAGATATCTCGAGTACGCGCGGCGTTATGCGGCGGAGCGTCCGGATCGATGCGCTTTTGTGTTCATGGGCGAGGGCGAAATTGCGGTTCCGCGCGAAGCATGGGCGCATGACCTGGGCTTCGTGGACGAACAGACGAAGCGCGACGTTCTGGCCGGCGCCGCCGCCCTGGTGCAGCTTTCCCAGCTCGAATCGCTTTCCCTCGTCGCCCTGGAGGCGTGGGCCCAGGGCGCCCCGGTCATCGCTCATGAAAAATGCGCGGTCCTGGCTGCTCATCTCCATGCCTGTGGCGGCGGGACCGCCGTCGCTGATTTCGCATCGTTTGCCGCGGCACTGGATGATCTGTGGGCACGGCCGGAACTGTGGCGCGCCATGGGGCAACAGGGCCAGCGCTACGTGCATGAGCAGTACATCGACAAGGAAGCATTTCTGCGTACCCTCGAAGAGGCCATGTGCGCGCTGCGCGTTCCCTTGCATGAGCACATGCGCCGCCAGGGGTTCATACGTGCCGCGGAGCACGAGCGCAGTGTCTGGCGCGAGCGTTTCGGGCTACTGATTGAGGAGCTTCTGGACTCGAATCGCCCGCCCGCGCTGGAACGCATTGACGTGCAGCCGCGCGTTACCGAACTCGCCGTTCCCGCAGGCCAGGCAGCGCTGCTGATTCCCGTGCGGCTCGCCAATGGCGGCACACACCCCATCGTGCATGAAGGACCAGCCGCCAGGGTCTTGCGTGCAACCCTGCTGGATGCCTCGGGCAAACCGCTGGCCGCGAGCCGGGACACCCCGTTGCCAGGGCTGCTGCTTCCCGGGCAGCACATCGCCGCCATCGCCCGCGCGCCGGTTCCGGCGACGCCAGGAGTCTACGGGCTCGCCCTGAGCGCGGCGCCGCTCGCCTTGTGGCAGAAGGAAAAAACTCACCTGCCGACGGGCGCAGGAGGATTCGTCCGGCTTAGTGTTACTCCGGCCCGCGCTCAAAGTAGCCAACCTGCTCTACCCGGCGCCGAGCAATCGACCGCCGGCGGTTGCGCTCCCTCTCTCCAGGCTGTGCAAGCCTCCCTTGCCGAAGCGGCGAACAAACAATCACTCCCGGACGATTACGCGGACATTACCGAGGGCCGTTTTGCGCCGCTCAAGCGTCGCATCAAGCGCAAGCTGCTTGGCAATTTCAAACACGCTTACGTCGATGTACTGTCCCGGCAGCAATCGGCCTTCAATCAGCACATCATGGCAGCCGTGGCCGAGCTGGCGGAGTGCTGCGCCATGCTCGATCATGCGGCCGGAACCTCGGCAGCAGCTCCAGCACAGACTGACGTAGCCTCCGAGACTGGCCCGGCCTTCCTGGCTGGTTGCATCGAAAAACTAGTGGCCGACGGCAAAGCCGACGAGTTGGCTGCGCTCTTCAAGTCGCTTCAGGAAGTTTCCGCGGCCAGCGCTGCCAGGCTGGCCGCGCTCGAAACACGCCTGGCGCGGCTCGAAGCCTGCGCATCTCCGAAGGAGCAGACCACGCCATGAAATGTCTTGTCACCGGAGCGGCCGGATTTATCGGCTCCCATCTTTGCGAACAGCTTCTCCACGGCGGTCATGCGGTGGTCGGCGTGGACGCCTTCATCCCCTATTATCCGCGCGAGCTCAAGGAGGCGAACCTGGCCGTGGCGCGCAGCCATCGGCATTTCGAGCACCACGCGCTCGACCTGCGCGCGGTCTGCCTGACCGAGCTGCTGCAGGACGTGGAGGTCGTTTTCCACCTGGCCGCGATGCCGGGGCTGGCGAAAAGCTGGACCGAATTCGACCTCTATGAAAGCTGTAACATCAGCGCCACACAGCGGCTGCTGGAAGCCTGCCGCGGTCAGAGCCGCCTACGCCGCTTCCTGTACGCCTCCACCTCGTCGGTGTACGGCCGCTTCGGCTCCGGCGATGAAACCCTGCCGACGCGGCCGATCTCCCCTTATGGCGTGACCAAACTGGCCGCCGAAAACCTGTGTCGCACCTACGCCGAGGAGCAGAGCCTTCCCCTGGTTGTGCTGCGCTATTTCTCGGTTTACGGCCCCCGGCAACGTCCCGACATGGGCTATCAGCGTTTCATCACCGCCTTGCTGGGCGGCGCCGGGCTCACGGTTTATGGCGATGGCTACCAGGTGCGCGGCAACACCTATATCGACGACTGCGTCGCCGCCACGCTGGCCGCCGTCGAGGCGCTGCCGGGCGAGACCTACAACATCGGCGGCGGCGAAGCCGTGTGCGTGTGGGATGTCATTCGCAAGCTCGAAATGATAACCGGTCGCCAAGCCGTGATCCGCCGCGAGCCGGCGCGGGCCGGAGACCAGCGCTACACCTTCGCCGACACGGCCAAGATCACCCGTCATCTCGGCTGGCAGCCGCGGGTCAGCCTCGACGAAGGCCTTGCCCGCCAGGTCGCCTGGCAACAGCAACCGAGCAGACGGCTGGCTGCCTAGCCATCGCCGATCCTGCGCAGAAGATCTGTTGCCTCATCTGCAAACCACTATTACATATCGAATTGTGTTCAGAAAAAAGATAAGGAAAAACCCGAACCAAAAGCTGTCCCTGTAGGTCAGGATTCTGATCCTGACCTTATTCCGTCTCGGTCAGGATCAGAACCTGACCTACGGTGCAACATGAGACCCGAAGACAAACGCCGCCTCCGCCAGCTCAAGCGGGACATCAAGCGCGCCGGCAACAAACGCCGCCGCCAACACCTCAAACGCGAACTCCGCGACCAGCCTGAAGACGCGCCGCACAGCGAGTTTGACTTCGGCCGCTCCAGCTCTGCGACGCTTAATCGTCTGGATAACGATGCCACGCGCCGTCAACCGCCGAAATTGTGACCTACACTAGAAATTAGGTTGCGCGCTTGCAGGGAATTCAGGCCCGGGCGTGCCATTGCGCCCATGCGCTTGTCACCGCGCGAGGCGGGCCGACAGCACAGATATTGGCCAAGTCAGGCGTCGTAACGCCAGCTTTTCGGATTATCGACACGCGTGCGCAGAGGTCGCCATGTTCATCCCGATCGGCGATGACATCCAGAAACGCAATTTCCCCGCCGTCGGCGTGCTTCTGATCATCATGAACGTGATGGTCTTCATGCATACCTCGAAGCTGTGGCAGGAGTCGATCCCGCACGATATCGATCCGCGGACCTTCAATTACAAGGACTTCGATTTCACCAGAACGCCCTTCTACAAGTTCACGGTGAAATGGGGCCTGGTGCCCGCGGACCTGGCCAGGGGCAAGACCATCGGCGTCGCCACGTACATGTTCCTGCACGGCGACATCATTCACCTGCTGGGCAACATGATCGTGTTGTGGGCGTTTGTCGGAACCCTGGAGAATTCGCTGGGCCCGGTGAAATTCCTCTGTTTTTACCTGCTCTGGGGTTTAGTCGCCGGCCTGGCCCATGCCGGCTTCATGTGGGGCAGCAAGCTGCCCATGATCGGCGCCAGCGGCGCCGTGGCCGGGATGATCGGCGGCTATTTCGTGCTCTTCGGCGCGCTGTCCAAGATCAAGACGCTGATCTGGCTGCCGCGCATGGTGAAGGTGAATATCCCTGCCGGCCTGTACGTGCTCATTTGGCTGGCGATGCAATTTGCCGGCATGGAACAGGAAAGCAAGACCGGCCGGCCTTCCGTGGCCTACTTCGCCCACCTGGGCGGCGCGCTGATCGGTGCTGTCACCATGATGTTCTTCCGGGCCAAGATCCACAGCCAGATGAAAGTGAACGCGGAAGGATCACTGGAATTCAGAGAAGAACGCCGGCCCCGCAGGGAACGCGGCGTCGTGCTGGTCGGAGCCGTTGCCGGCGCTCCGGCGCCGGCCGGAACTGCGGCCGCCGTGCTGGCCCCGAGAGAACCCACCAATTGCCCGCATTGCGGCGCCGTCTTGCAGGACTCGCACAAGGTCGCAGAGAGACTGTGGCGTTGTCCGTCCTTTCATTGCCAGCGCCTTGTGTACTGACACTTCGTTCTCTCATTCCTGAATCAGCACGTTGCATGCGGCGAAGGTATGCGATACCATGCGCGGAGTAATAGGCTGCGTACGGGGCCTGGCGAGAATTTTATGAAAGCTTTTGAATTCAACACGCGCGTAAGGGCAGATGGCACGCTGCCGGTTCCAGCGAACGTAACGACCCAGCTCGAAGGAGATCAAGCGGTCCGAGTGATCATGCTCGTTCCTGACAAGGACGAAGAGGCGCAGTGGGCCGCACTAACGGCAGATCAATTCTTGAAGGGCTACGCGGAAAGTGATGCCATCTATGACAACCTACCAGCCGGGTGACATCCTTCTCGTCAACTTTCCTTTTAGCGGATCCTCGCAACGCAAGGCACGCCCTGCTCTGGTGGTTCTTGATACCGGCGATGCCGATATTCTTGTGGCTCGCGTCACCACCCAGGGCTATCAGACTCCGCATGATGTCCCCGTAACCGATTGGCAAAAAGCACGCTTACTCGCGCCGTCCGTGGTGCGCCTGCATAAGCTAGCAACGATTGAAAAGCACTGGTTCAGCGACACCTCGGCGCTGTACAACCTGTGGATCGCCAAGCCATCGCCAGTATTCTGCGCCAGTTCTTCAAGAATTGGTGACCCGAAAGGAGATGCAAGCGATAATGGTGAACAAGCGCACGGCTTTGCCATTTTCTTGCCTGGTTTTGTTAGCGCTGTGTGTCGGTCAGGCATTTGCGGCGGACGATCTTGCCTCCAAGATCGAGATGGTTCTAAACGGCCCCGAGTACAAACAGGCACATTGGGGTCTTCTCGTCGTCGATGCGCAAACCGGCGAGACCATCTATGCGCACAATCCCGACCATCTCTTTTTCCCCGCCTCGACCACCAAGCTGTATTCCTGCTCCACAGCCCTGGCAACGCTGGGGCCCGATTACCGATTTGAGACATCCGTCTATCGGCGCGGCAAACTGAAGGACGGCCGTCTGGACGGCGATTTGATTCTAGTCGCCAGCGGCGATCTCACCATGGGCGGCCGCACCTTGCCGGACGGCACCATGGCATTCAAGGATAACGATCATACCTACGCCAACGGCAACGAGAAGGCTCAGTTGACCGAGACCGATCCGCTGGCCGGGCTGAAATCCCTGGCCAAGCAAATCGCAGCGGCAGGCATTCAACACATCAATGGCGACATCCTCATCGATGATCGGCTGTTCGCCCACGCGCGCGGCTCGGGCAGCGGACCGGACATGCTGTCGCCGATTATCATCAACGACAATGTCGTGGACGTGATCATTACACCGGCCGCAGAAGCAGGCAAAGCGGCAACCATTCACATGCGGCCGGAGACGGCTTTTGTGCAAATGGATGCCCTTGTGGACACGGTTTCGGCAGACAAGAAGGCGCACATTGAAATCCGTCAGGCAGCGCCGCGCAGTTGCGTGGTCCGCGGGCGGATTCCTGTCAAAGCACGACCCCTCGTCCGCATCTACGCCGTCGAGAATCCCGCGGACTTTGCCCGCGCACTCTTCATTGAGACCTTGCGGCGCGAGGGCGTCAGCTTATCGGCCAGCCCCTTTCAAGCGCCCACTGCCGAATTGCCGGAGAAAGGAAGCTACTCGAAAGCAGACCAGGTGGCGTCGTTTAGCTCGCCGCCGTTTTCCCAAGCCGTGAAGGTCACTCTGAAGGTCAGCCATAACCTGTATGCCAGCACGCTGCCGCTGCTGGTAGCGGCCAGGAACGGCAAGCGCACGTTGGCGGACGGACTCCATCTGCAAAGGAAGCAGCTCCAGGAATTCGGTGTCGATGTGGCCACGATCTCTTTTGGCGGCGGCGCGGGAGGCGCCAATGCCGACGCCGTCACGCCACGGGCTTCCGTACAGCTTCTGCGCGCGCTGGCCAGGCGGCCGGATTACAAGGCTCTTGAGGCAGGCCTTCCCATCCTCGGTGTCGACGGCACGCTGGCTGAAGCAGTGCCCCCGGACAGCCCGGCCAAGGGCAAGGTACGCGCCAAGACCGGCACCCTGTACTGGCACGACGTCATGAATGAACGCGCTTTGCTTACCAGCAAGGCCCTGGCCGGCGTCATGACCACGGCCAAGGGCCGGTCGCTCACCCTGGCTATTTATGTCAACGGCGTGCCTTTGCCGAAAAATGTCACGCCCACGCGGGAAGGCAAAGCGATCGGCAAGCTGTGCGAGATTATCTATCTGAACGCCCCTTGAAATACCATGATGTCTCACAACGGTCGGGCTGAAGTCCGTGAAGACGGGGATTCCGCAGCCGAGCCGCGTGCCCCGCAGACCTTGCTTGAACGAGCAGCCCAGCTGACGCGACGCTTCCTGCCACCCTCGGGACTGTTGCTGGCCTTGCTGCTCTTTCCACTTCCGTGGATTGATTTCCAGTGTGAACGCAACACGCAAAACCGGGCTGCGCGGCCGACCCTTGGGAGTGGCACGCCGGCTGTGCAAGGCACCTGGCAATGGCTCGTGGATCATTTCGGTCCAGCGCGGCAAGGTTGGCAGACCATGTTGTCCCAGTCGGGCCTCGACGCCGCCCTGGGAAGATACTCCGGCAATGCGCGCAAGATCAGCGACCGCTTCGCCGAGGACTTCGACGCCCGTTTGACCTCGTCGCCTTTGATGATCCTGCTACCGTTGTTCTTGTTGCTAGGCGCCATTGCCGGGTTTTTTGTGAGGCCAGGCGTGACGCAACGTCTCATGCTGACGACCTGTGCGGTTTCAGCTCTCGGACTGCTTGGCGCCCAGATCATCCTCGGCTTTCCCCTGGAGCAAACGATTCTCGAAATGATGCAGTCCGAAACGGCCAGGCGCTCCAGCCCGCAGAGCAGCGCGGGATTCCGTTTCAAATACACGTTCTGGTTCGGTCTGGCGTTGTGCGGGGTGCTTGTTTCGGTAATCGGGTTGGCTGCTCAGGAGTGTGCAAGAATCAAAGCCCGACTCAAAAGCGCGCAGGAGCGTATTTTCCAGAACGACGCCAAGTAGATTTTGCCTCGGCGCCGTTCTCGGCGAAAAGTTGCTGGAAAGGTACGACAATCGATGAACTTCAAGAAGTCCCGGGACTTTTTCACGTTGGTCGGGGTCGCCGCCTTGGTCGTCATCGGCCGGCCGGCAACGGCAGCGCCGCACGTCACCTCGCCGAAGGAATATTTCGGCTTCCACATGGGCGACGATTACTGCCTGGCGAACTACCAGCAGCTCATGGGTTACTGGTCGAAGCTGGAGCGCGAATCCGACCGGCTCAAGGTCGTGCGCATTGGCGTCACGGAAGAAGGCCGCCCCCAGCTCATGGGCATTGTGACTTCGCCCGCCAACCACCGGGAGCTGGGACGCCACCAGGAAATTGCCCGCCGCCTCGCGCTCGCTGACGGCGTGAGCGAAGCCGAGGCGCTCAGGCTATCCGCCCAGGGTAAAGCCGTGGTGTGGATCGACGGCGGCCTGCACGCCAGCGAAGTGCTGTGCGCGCAGGCGCTGATTGAGACCCTCTACCAATTTCTGAGCGCCGATGATCCGGAAACCCTTCGCATTCTCGACGACGTCATCATCCTCTTCGTGCACGCCAACCCCGACGGCATGGACCTTTGCTCGGACTGGTACATGCGCGAGGCGGACCCGAAGAAGCGCTCCCTGGCGGGCTTGCCGCGGCTCTACCAGAAGTACATCGGCCACGACAACAACCGCGATTTCTACGCCAACACACAGGCCGAGACCAAGAACATGAACCGCGTGATGTACTTCGATTGGTTCCCGCAGATTGTCTACAACCACCACCAGACCGGCCCCGCCGGGACCGTCTTGTTCTGCCCGCCGTTCCGCGACCCGTTCAACTACAACATCGATCCCTTGGTGGTGAATGGCATCGACGCGGTCGGCGTGGCCATGATGCAGCGCTTCCTTGCCGAGGGCAAACCAGGGGCCACGTGCCGCTCGGGAGCACGGTACTCGACCTGGTGGAACGGCGGCCTGCGCACGACTTGTTACTTTCACAACATGATCGGCCTGCTGAGCGAAACCATCGGCAGCCCGACGCCCATGCGCATCCCCTTCAATCCCGCGCAGCAATTGCCGAAGGCAGATTATCTGGCCCCCATCCCGCCCCAGGTATGGCATTTTCGTCAATCCGTGGACTACTCGGTAACAGCCAATAAGGCCGTCCTCGATTACGCGTCGCGCCATCGCGAACAACTCCTGCGCAACATCTGGCTCATGGGCCACAATGCCATTCAGCGCGGCAACCGCGATAGCTGGACGATTACGCCGAAAGTCGTGGAGGCGGCCCGCGCCGCACGACGAGCGCCCGGCCAAGGCCAAAGTGCTAGCGCAGACGAGTTCACTCGCCTCTTCCATGACCCAGCCAAACGCGACCCGCGCGGTTATATCATTCCTGCCAGCCAGCCGGACTTCCTGACCGCGACGAAGTTCATCAACACGCTGCTCGGCACTGGTGTCAGAGTGCAGCGCGCAAAGGAAAGCTTCGAGGTGGCCGGAAAGCAGTATCCGGCGGGCTCGTACATCGTGAAGAGTGCGCAGCCATTCCGCGCTCACGTCCTCGACCTCTTTGAGCCGCAAGATCATCCCAACGATTTCGCCTATGCCGGCGCCCCGCCGACGCCGCCTTACGACATGGCAGGGTGGACCTTGGCTTACCAGATGGCGGTGAAATTCGACCGCGTGCTCGACGGCTTCGATGGGCCGTTCGAGGACATCAAGGGCCCCGTCCCTCCTCTCCCCGCGCAGATCTATGATGCCGCGGGCGCCGTGGGCTTCTTTTTGAGTCCACGGACCAACGACTCCTTCCGCGCGGTCAACCGGCTGTTAAAGGCAGGCGAAGACGTGCGACGCTTGCAGGAGCCATTTGTGGTCCAGGGGGCCAAACACCCTCCCGGGTTTTTCTTCATCACGCGCAAGCCGACTACGCTGCCCCTGCTGGAGCGAATCGCCATGGAGCTGGGCACGCGCTTCGTGGGCAGCCCCGTGGCGCCTGGCAAGGAAGCCGTTACGCTCAGACCGGTGCGCGTCGGTCTCTGGGATCGCTACGGCGGCTCAATGCCTTCGGGCTGGACACGCTGGCTGCTCGAACGGTTTGAGTTCCCGTTCCAGCTCGTTTTTGCGCCGGAGCTGGACAGGGGCAACCTGCGCGACAAGTTCGACGTACTCATCTTCGTGGACGGCGCGATTCCCAATCGCGGCGGCCAGACCGGCAATCGTGTTACCCGCGGCGGCGGCGATGCCGCTGGCGACCAACCACCCTCAGAAAGGGACGGAGCGACCGCGCCAAGCGAACAAAGTCTGCCGCCCGAATACCGCGGCCGGCGCGGTAATATAACCACGACGAAGATGGTGCCGGAACTCCGCAAGTTCCTCGAAGCCGGCGGCACGATTCTCACCATCGGCAGTTCGACCAATCTCGCCTATCACCTCGGCCTGCCCCTGGCCAGTCATCTGGCTAGCAAAGACGACCAGGGTCGAGACCGCCCCCTGCCGCGTGAGAAATACTACGTCCCCGGTTCTGTGCTGCGTGTCCGCGTGAACCCAGCCCACCCACTCGCATGGGGTTTAGGTGAAGACGTTGACGTGATGTTCTCCGCGAGCCCCACGTTTCATCTGCTGGAGAGTGCTGAATCGAGGGGCGTCCAACGTGTCGCCTGGTTCGACACCAAGACGCCGCTGCGCAGCGGCTGGGCCTGGGGCCAGGAGCATCTCGAAGGCGGCATCGCCATCGCCGAGGCCAAGGTCGGCAAAGGCAAGCTTGCGCTCTTCGGCCCGCAAATCCTCTTCCGCGGCCAGCCGCACGGGACGTTCAAGTTTTTGTTCAATGGAATCGTGCAAGCCGGTGCGAGATCGGCTGAAGAGAAGCCAGATGGTGTTCGTGTCAGCGATTGAATTCGAGAATGCAATCGGTTGGCCTCTTCTGCCCGCTGGACCGGTATTAACGGAGCTGTTACCATGACGGCAAAGAATCTTCTTGCAGGATGGGCGAGAGTATGAGCATGAAAGTTTCCTTGCGCCAGCTACAAGCCCAGCTTCCTGAACTGATCGACAAGGTCGTCAGGACCGGAGAGGAATACGTTGTGCAGCGTGACGGCAAAGATTGGGCAGTCATTGTGAGTGCACGCCAGTGGCGGCGGCGGGGCGTCGGTCTTCGCTTAGACGCACTGGGCCCGGCGTACCGCCTGTCGCCTGAGAAGCAGGCAAGAATCGAGAGTCTGCTCGCAGAAAATGAGCAGCGCCGCTTGAGTCCTTCCGAGCATCGTGAACTCAAGGCCTTGCTCCGCGAATGCGACTCTCTCATGCTGCGCCGCACTTCGGCGTTGGAACATCTTCAATGAGCCGCGTTCGAGCCTCCCTTCGGCGACGCGTTCGACGGCGCGCGGGAGGTCTTTGTGAATATTGCCTTTCAAGCCCGGAATTGACTGGTCACGACTTCACCATCGATCACATCGTGCCAGAAAAGCGCGGCGGCAGCAACGGCACGCGGAATTTGTGCTGGTGTTGCTTCTGGTGCAACGCTTACAAACAAGCCCGCACCCTGGCCAAGGACTGGCGGAGCGATCATCTAGTTCCGCTCTTCCATCCTCGCCTGGATAACTGGAGCGATCATTTTCGGTGGAGTCGTGATTCAACGAAAATCGTTGGGCGAACGGCAGTCGGCCGCGCAACCGTTAAGGCACTTCGTTTGAATCGATCCATGCTGGTCAAGGCCAGGCGCGTGTGGGCCCGGTTCAACCTGCACCCACCTTGATCTCCGAAGAAAGTCGTATCCAGCCCCCACCCAGCGTACACTACTCTTACAGGACAAAACTGTTCCTGGGAGTATTCAATGGGCGAGCGGTCGCTGGAGCACGTGGTTCGGCATATTCGCGGGCTGGCGCAAGTGCCGCCTGACGGCGATAGCACCGACGCGCAACTTCTGGAGCGGTATGTGGCCTGTCGTGATGAGGCCGCCTTTGCCGCGCTGGCGCGCCGGCATGGCAAGCTGATGCGTGGCGTTTGTCGCCATGTATTGCGCTCCGAAGAAGATGTCGATGACGCCGTTCAGGCGACCCTTCTTGTCCTGGCCCGTAAAGCCGGCTCCATTCGCAAGCGGACTGCGCTCGGTAGCTGGTTGCATGGGGTCGCTTATCGCATCTCCTTGAATGCCAGCAAAATGGCGCTCCGCCGCCAGGCCTATGAGAAACACGGAAGAAGTCCTCTCCCAGCAGGGCCGGTATCCGAGGCGGCATTGCATGAGCTTCAAGCAATGCTTGATGAAGAAGTTGAGCGCTTACCTGAGAAACTGCGTGCTCCGTTTGTCCTCTGTTGTCTGGAGGGGATGAGCAAGGGCGACGCGGCGCACGAACTTGGTTGGAAGGAAGGTACCGTCTCAGGACGAATTGCCCGTGCACGCGAGCGTTTGCGCCAATGCTTGGCTCGTCGCGGCATAGAACTTTCAGCCGCGCTTTGTGCGACGGCCCTCGCCCCTGACATTTCGGCCGCCGAATGGTCGGTGACCCGTGTGCGAGATATTCTTGCAAATGCAACTGGTAGCGCTTCAAACGTATCCGACCAGGTGACCGCTCTTTCTAACGGCGCTATTCGATGCATGAGTCTGAACCACTTCAAGGCGGGGCTGGCGGTACTCGGGGTATTGATTGTTCTCGCGGCCGGCGTTGGTCTATCTTTGGCGAGGCAAGGGAGCGTAACCAAAAACTAAGCGCCTCCGCAAGCAAAGCCAGCAGAGACTGCCGAACTCGGCGGCAAGCAAAATCGCACCGACAGATATGGCGATCCGCTTCCATCCGGAGCCCTTGCTCGCATGGGAACGGTCCGCATGCGCCACGGAGACGTCATCCGGCATGTCACGGTCGCGCTGGACGGTAAGACGCTGAGCTCCTGGAGCTCGGACGGCATGGCTTGTCTCTGGGATATTGCCACGGGCAAAGAGATTCGGCGTGAATTCTACGGCCAACGCTTGCTTTGCAATGGACGCTTCGCGGTGGACGGCAGTCTGCTGGGCGTTCTCGGGGACTTACCGCACGGTAAGGTTCTCGTTTGGGACATGTTGCAAGGCGGTGAACCGCCGGGCTCAGCTAAATCGGAATCCGGGGTTATGGAAATTGCAGTTGGCGACGACCACGAGAGCTTTGGGCAGTTTGCCTTCTCGGCGGATGGAAAGCTCCTGGCCGGAGCTACACAGGGCTTTTCCGACCGAAAGCGAATGGTCCGGGTCTGGAAAGTTCAGCCCGGCAAAGAACTGCAACAGCTTGAGGCCGTGCGAAGCTTTGAACGTAGTCAAGATACCATTCAATGGCTGGCATTTGGCGCGGACGCCAAAACTGTTCTTTGCGCCAGCAGTGCCAAGAAGACGGAGGCCACCACCGTCACAGTTTGGGAACTGAGTTCTGGTAAGGAGCTTCGTCGCTTTCCCGTGCAAAATTCGTCTCAGCAAGGCATGACGAGGTCGGTTGCTCTTTCCGTGGATGGCCGGAAACTGGCCGTAGGAACGCCGCGCAATCAGATCGTTCTTTATGACACAGAAACCGGTCAGGAATTCCTGCGCCTTTCTGGCCATAAAGGTAGCGGTGTCGGTTGTGTGGCATTCTCGCCGGATGGCAAGACGCTGGCCTCTGGCGGCCGCGATAATATGGTTCGCCTCTGGGACGCGGCCACGGGCCGGGAACTGCACCGATGTGGAGGGCCCAAGAGTTGGGTTGAAACCCTGGCATTCACGCCGGATGGAAAAACCGTCGTTTCCGCTGGCCAGGATAACATTATTCGCCTTTGGGATGTAGCGACGGGCAAGGAGATGCGGCCGTTCGGCGGTCACGAGCACTGGGTCATGGCGCTGGCCATTTCTCCGAATGGCAAGACGCTGGCCACGGGCAGTTGGTTTGATAACGCACGTCTTTGGGACACAACGACAGGACGTGAAGTTCGCCAGTTGCCTACCGACCGCCTTGGAACGAAGGCACTCGCATTTTCACCCGACGGGGCCTTGCTGGCCGCAGGGCAGTTGAACAATTTGATTCGCATCTGGGACGCGGGCACGGGCAAGCAGCTTCGAAGCCTCGTCCACCATCAGGGGCTCGCTTCTACAATCACGTTCTCTCCGGATGGTAAATGGCTTCTATCCGGAAGTCAGGATAAGATCGTGCGCCTTTGGGACGTCGCTGCAGGTCAGGAACTCCGCCATTTCAAAGGACATGAAGTGGCGGTGTCCGGCGTGGCCTTTTCGCCGGACGGCAAATTGGTAGCCTCGGCAAGCACCGGTCAACACCAAGGCGACCTGAACACGGCTTTGGGACGCCGAAACTGGCAAAGAAATTCGACGGCTTCGTGGGCATAACGGTTCGATTGATTGCATTGCGTTTTCACCGGACGGCAGATTTCTCGCTTCGGCGGGCACAGCGCCGCCTAGAAGTTGGACAAATGGCAATGAATGGTCGCCCACAGACTTTGCGGATTCTCTTCACCTGTGGGATGTCCTTACAGGGAGAGAGATACGACAGTTCCCTGGCGATCCTTCGCGAAAATCAAGCCACTACCGCTATGTTCATAGCATCGCCTTTTCACCGGATTGCAAAACGCTGGCCTCCGGCGAAGACAATGACATAATACTTTATGAAGTGGCAACGGCTCAGCCGCGCCGCAAATTGAGAGGGCATCGCGCCGGCGTCCATGTAGTTGCTTTTTCCGCCGATGGAGACCTGTTAGCTTCGGCGAGCATGGATCTTACCGCCCTGATCTGGGACGCCACGGGCCGCGTAGACAGAAAGCCCGCACATCTTTCTCCGAGAGATTTGGAAGCGCTCTGGATTGAATTGACTAGCGAGGATGGAGCAAAGGCATATGAGGCAAGCCAGAGGTTAATGGACGCTGCGGAGCAAAGTGTTCCCTTCTTGGCGACGCACCTGGAACCCTCGCTCATCCAGGCAACTTCCGGGCAGATCGCACGCTGGATCGCAGAGTTGGATAGCAGCCGGTTCCAGGAGCGGCAAAGAAGCTCGGCGGAATTGGAGAAACTCGGCGAGCAGGCCGAAGTTCCTTTGCGAAAAGCATTGGCCGGCAAACCGTCCCTTGAAGTGCGTCAGCGCATCGAGCGTCTGCTAGATAGGATTGAACAAACTCGCGGGCCCAGGTTGTCCGCCGATAACCTTCGTTTCCTGCGTGCTGTCGAAGCACTGGAGCACATGAAGACACCCCAAGCTCGAAAATTGTTGGAAAAACTCGCCAGCGGAGCTGCCTTCGCCTGGCAAACAGTGGAAGCAAAGGCGGCACTCGACAGACTTTCCAGGTTAGCCGCGCTGTCGCATTGATCCCTCGCGCTCTACCTAAACCTTCGTGTTCCGCTCTTGGGCCAGCTAGTGCCACAATCTTCCAGCGTCGATACATCGCCTTGATACAAATAAGCCACAACTGGAACGGGACATTCTGCCACGCGGATCTCGCGCCGCAAGAACAGCTGCGGAACCTCCTCGTATGCGTCGAGTTGGGCAAGCGCGTCTTCATCCACGCGCCATATTTCGCCTAGAACGGCAATTCCGCGCCCGAGATCTTCAACCAAGCACGGATGCTCACCGTGATCGTACAAGCGGTAGAGGGGCAAGGTTATTGCTTCTCGAAGGAACACCTGCCCAACAAGCAAATGCTTGCCTTGCCCGCCACGTTTGAGAGTGCCGTACACGAAAAGAGTGGCTTCCGGCATACTTGCAACCGCCGCTTGCTTCAAGAGGGTTTGCTGGCCGAGGCCGGGATAAACTCATCCATGCTCGCCTTGCCCGGCACCCAGGCCTTCGTGGTGTTGAGGATGGCGTGACGGAATGCCTCCGGTCCGACGACGCCACGCAAGGTCATGGCAACTTGACCCTTGGAGATGATCTCCAGATTGGCGGAGCGATAAAAATCGCTGTTGCCGTCCTTCTGAATGCGCACGTCGTCGATGTCCGCCAGGGCAACCTCCTGAACGGGGTTGAGGTGAAGTCCCTTTTGGAACATCAACCGTCGATTGGTCAGCACGAAGCGCCTTGCGAAACCAGGGAGCACCTTCAGGAAGTAAAGGGGCGCCAGCAGCAGCCAGCCGAGCGGCGCCAGAATCATGCTGCGCATCAGCATTCGGCCCACGGAAGCGGGACCGGGGAAAGCCGCCACGGAAGGCCAGACGACGCGAATGATCGCTTCCTCAAGCTGCGGCGGAGCCAGTCCGGTCACCGCTTGCCTGCGGCTGTCCATCATTGCAACCATCACTTTCACCATCTTTCACGGATCAGAAGTCAGTGGTCAATACTAGATGAGCGACCCATCCGGGGCAACGGCGCCAATACGGGCGGACGAACGAACGATTTGAAACTGGGGGCATTGGTTTGCAAGTTGGTTTGCATGAAACCTGGCAACCCCTCGATTTGCTGGGAAATTTGCTTTGCACGTTGGTTTGCATTGCAAGTGGGCGTACCCATGCAATGCATGCAAAGCAATCTTTGGTATGCGGCTCTGCCGCGCTAGGTGTCAGCCCAGTGCAAATCCATCTAAGATACTTTCGGCGCCGGGACATTTCGCAGCCGGCATTTTCGGGCATGTTAAAAATGGTTGGCCCTGTGGCCCGGTTGACTTCCAAATGTCGCAAGCTTATGCAATGACTATATTTATGTCCTTCAATATACAGGGCCACCGTGGCCCTGTATGGCCCGATTAACTGGCCCCGTTGCCCGCCGGAAAGCGGCATGCGAGTTATACGTAGTCATCCTTACTATTGAATGCGTAGCAAAACCTTGCCCTGGCGCCCTGGAGTCGCAGCAGCTTCTGCGGCGGATCGAACTTCTTCTAGCGGAAAGCTCTGTGCCACGTCCGTGTTCAGAACACCCTGAGCGAGCAGTTTCTTGATGCGGCGGAACAGCCCAAGCATCGTTAAGGCGCCCTGATGCCTGGACCATTCGGAGAGCCAGAAGCCTTCGATCCGCTTTTGGCCGGCGATCAGCGTGCGCGGATGGATGCTCATCGGCTCATCCGAGAGCGTGCCGTAAAGCAACAGCACGCCGCCCGGCGCCAGAGTGCGCGCCACGGCGGAACCGGTCTCTCCGCCCACGGCGTCGATGGCGTAGGGGACGCCTTGACCATCGGTGATTGCCTGGATGCGCCCCTCGATGGCTTCATCCGCGGTGCAAATGACCTCATCCCCGCCAGCCCGGCGGAGTTCTTCCGTCTGCTCGCGGCGGCGGACAATGTTGATGGTGCGGAATCCATAGAGCTTGCCGAGGCGGATCACCATGCGGCCCAGGGCACCGCCCGCGGCGGTCTGGGCGAGCCAGGCGCCGGGCTGCACTTGGAGAACATCGCTGACCATGATCAGGGCGCTGGCCGGGTTGACGAAGAAGGTGGCCGCCTGCTCGTCCGACAATTCCGCGGGCACCGGCACGACCTGGCGGGCGGGCACGATGACCTGCTCCTGCCAGTTGCCGCCTTGCCCGTTCAGGACCGCCACGCGACGCCCCTTGCGCAAACGGCCGAGGATGCCCTTGCCGGCCGCCTCGACGACGCCCGCGCCTTCGAAGCCGGCGCTGCTGGGGAGCTTTGGCTGGCGGCCATAAGCGCCGCGGACGTAGAGCAAGTCCGACGGGTTGACGGGCGAAGTCAGCATGCGTACGCGCACCTGACCAGGCCCCGGTTCAGGAGTCGGCAGCTCGCGTACTTGTAATACCTCGGCCGGATCGCCGAAGCGGTCGAAAACAACGGCCTTCATGGGATTCCCGCACGATAGCGCGCTGGCAAATGGGAAAGGCCAGCCACGCCATTAGAAGTATGAATCGCCAGCGCAAACCGCCAGCCGAGCAGCTCGGAGAACCCCAAAACCTGGAGAAATCGGGGGTTTTGTGACAAAATCCGCAAAAAAACCAATATTTCTCGGCAAAACCGTTGACAACTGGGGCCAAGAGTTCTAACTTTTCCGATTAACGTGGGCATTCTGGTTAGTCCGATTTTCGCGATTGTAGGGAGAATTCGATGGCTCAGAACAAAGCAGCTAGGCCGGCTACCAAGTCAGCGATGTTCCAATCGCTCGCGGAGGAGAGCGGACTGTCGCGCAAGCAAGTCGCGGCGGTGTTCGATGCCCTGACCAACTACATCAAGAACCAGGTCGGCAAGAAAGGCCCCGGCGTCGTCAACGTGGCGGGTCTGCTCAAGATCAAGCGGGTCATGAAGCCGGCCAGCCCCGAACGCATGGGCCGCAATCCCGCCACGGGAGAGCCGATGATGTTCAAGGCCAAGCCGGCCCGCACGGTGGTCAAGTCGCAACCGCTCAAGCTGCTCAAGGACTTCGTCAAGTAAGTTGGACCGACCAACCAGGGTTGGGATTCCGATGCTGATAGGATTGACCGTTCGTCAGGATCGGAATCCTGACCCACGCCCAGACTTTCACTCTTCCGATTCCTCTGTGGCGGCGAGTTTTTAACTTGCCTGAAACCGGCAGTTGAGAACTCGCCGCCACAATCCAGAATAGCAGCATTCCGCATGCCGTCCCATCGGGAAAATGGCATTAGGCTTTGGCGTTCGGCAGGATTTGGTCTTCGGGCAGCAGGGCGTTGAATTCCTTGTCGCTGATCTCGCGGATGAAATTGCAGCCAAGCGACCATTCGCCCGGCTTGGGCTGCTTCACGCGTACCACGCAGGCGAACATGCGCAGAGTGCTCTGGCCGTTTTTGCTTTGCAGGTCCACACTCAGGACCGTCCCGGGCTCAATCGAGCGGTCGATGACAAGGCCCACGCCGCGCGGCGAGATATCGATGACCTTGGCCGGCGCTGGCTTGCGCTCGGTCACGCGCACGATGCGGTAAGCGGCCTCCAGTTCGCAGGCAAAGCGTACCCACTCCCGTTTATCTTCAGCTTCAGCGCGGAGCCGCCTGGCGCCGTAAGGCTGCAGATCTTCGTCGCTAAGCTCGCGGACGAAGGAGCAGCCGAGGGACCAGTCGCCACCCGGCAGGGGCGTCACATGGATCACGCAGACAAGCAGCCGGCAGAGCGGCTCGCCAATCGGGCCGGGCAGCTCCACGCTCAGGATGGAGCCGCTTTCGAACTGCTGGTCGATGTCAAAATTGATCCCGCCGCGTGCGACGTTGCGGATGCGGGCCAGGTAGGGTTCGCGATTGGCTGTCTGCGCGGGCTGGCAAATGGTTACGAGATCGCAGACATAGCGCACCCAGGCGCGGCGTTCGCGGCTGGCCCTGTCGCGCGGCTCGGATTTCGGCCGCAGATCGACGAGCTGTCCCCATGAGGAAACGGTTTTATCGGCCATGATTTGCAAGGTTCCTGCGAGACAGGAAAATAGACCGTTCAAGCCTAGGCCATGGCCAGGATGGAGTCAAACGAGCGGGATTGCAGATTGCAGATTTTGGATTGAAGATTGGAAGGCAGCGATTTCTCAATCTGCAATCTGCAATTTCACGGTAGGAATTTGAGTGGAGGCGAAGGGATTCGAACCCTCGACCTGCTGAATGCCATTCAGCCGCGCTCCCAACTGCGCCACGCCCCCAAAATAAAGTCCCTGCGCTGGTTTAAACTACCTGTTCCTGCTCAACCTGTCAACTTGTCCCCCTGCCGGCGGGTGCATTCCCGTTCCTGAGCCACGTTTTTTCGGCTGGCCAGGACCGACTGGTGACGTGAGCAAAGTGGCCGATGAGCCGAAGAAGGGAGTGGACAAGGTGGTCGAACTGGCCGAGAGAAAAGCGGATAAATCGGCTTCCGAGAAAGACACTAGCCGACGCCATGTAAAGCTAGCCGAAGGACGATCCGCTCGGAAGGTTGGAAATACTTGGGCAGTCTTGTCCGCGAACGACATCTGTCCTTGCAAATCGCGTAATTTCTTTGAAAGATTCACTCTGTCCGCTTGTGGAACTCTGTAAGGGACGACGCATGGAGCCGACGACACGGCGCAGCCTGGTGCTGCGGTTGCGGAATCTCGATGACGAAACGGCCTGGACGGAATTCGTCGAGATTTACGAGCCGCTCGTCTATCGCCTGGCGCGGCGCAAGGGCTTGCAAGAAGCCGACGCCCGCGACGTCTGCCAGGATGTGTTCCGGGCCGTCGCCACCGCCATCGAACGCTGGGACCCCGATCCGGCCAAGGGGAAGTTTCGCAGCTGGCTGTTCCGCATCGCCCGTAACCTGGTGGTGAATTTTCTGTCCCGGCAGGGCCGCCTGGTGCGCGGCAGCGGGCGGACGAGCGTTCAGGAGCTGCTCGAGGCGCAGCCGGCGGCGGACGCCGCGGCGCAGGCGGAGTTTGCCGCGGAATTCCGGCAACGCGCCTTTCGTTGGGCCGCCCAACGCGTCAAGAATGAGTTCACCGAAGCGACCTGGCAGGCGTTCTGGCGGACGGGAGTGCAGAATGAGCCGGTCGCCGGCGTGGCGGGCGCGCTCGGGATGTCACCGGGCGCCGTGTACATCGCGCGCAGCCGGGTACTCGCCCGCCTGCGCGAGCGCGTGCAGCAGTTGAGCGACGACAGCGGCTTTGACCACGGAGAGCGGACCGATGGATGCTCACACCAAGACCTGTGACACACGCCGGCTCGACCTGTTCCTGCAAGACCGGCTCCCCGACGACTTCCGCCAGGAGCTTGAAAAGCACCTGGATGGGTGCCCGGCCTGCCGGGACAAGCTGGACGAGCTTGCGGGGGGAGCACGCTGGTGGTCGGAGCTGCGCCAGCACCTGGGCGGCAGTGGCGGGCCCGAGGTGTGGCCGACCTGCGATGCCGACTGGCCGGCGCCGGGTCCGGAAAGAGATCTGCAGTTCCTCACACCCTCCGACAAGCCGGGAGCGCTTGGCAAGCTGGGCCAGTACGAGGTCCTGGAAGTGCTCGGCTGGGGCGGGATGGGGGTCGTGCTGCGCGCCTTCGATCCGGTGCTGCATCGCCCCGTGGCCATCAAGGTCCTGGCGGCGGAGCTGGCTGCGCACGGCTCGGCTCGCAAGCGCTTCGCGCGCGAGGCACGGGCCGCCGCCGCGGTTTCGCACGATCACGTGGTGCCGGTCCATGCCGTCGATCCGGACGGCAACCCGCCGTACCTGGTCATGGCTTTTATCCCCGGCCAATCGCTGCAGCAACGGCTCGACCGTTCCGGGGCGCTGGAACTGAAAGAGATCCTTCGCATCGGCTTCCAGACGGCCGCGGGGCTGGCGGCGGCCCATGCCCAGGGCCTGGTGCACCGCGACATCAAGCCGGCGAACATCATGCTCGAGAACGGCATCGAGCGCGTGCGCATCACCGATTTCGGTCTGGCCCGCGCCGTGGACGACGCCAGCGTCACGCAGAACGGCTTTCTCGCCGGCACACCCCAGTACATGGCGCCCGAGCAAGCACGCGGCGAGCCGGTCGATCAGCGTGCCGATCTCTTCTCGCTGGGGAGCATGCTCTACGCCATGGCGACCGGCAGGCCGCCGTTCCGCGCCAATACGACGCTGGCGGTCATCCGCCAACTGTGCGACGAGGAGCCCGTGCCGGTGCGCTCGTTGAACCCGGACATCCCCGCCTGGCTGGAAGGGATCATCGGCAAGCTGCAGGCCAAGGACGCCGCGGCGCGCTTTCAGTCGGCCGCGGAAGTCGCCGAGCTGCTGGAGCGCTGCTTGGCCCACGTGCAGCAGCCGGACCGCCAGGCGCTGCCGCCGCCGGCCGTCGAGCTGGGCCGCCAGGTGTCGCGCCGCGACGGGCGCGGCTCGCGCCGCACGCTTGTCACGGCCGCGGCGCTCGCCCTGCCGCTGGTCCTGGGCGCTGGGCTGGCGTTATCCCCCTGGTTGTCCCGACCCGGCACGCCCGAGCGCGAAGCGGCAGCGGCCGAGCTATCGCCGGAAGCGGCGGCTCAATTGGAACAGGACTTTGATGAAGGTTGGCAACAGCTCCACGCGGGCGTGGACCGCCTTCAGTGGTTGCTTTTCGCAGCGCCTGCGGACACGGAAGGCGGTGTTGAAGATGCGCTCCAGAGCGCACGCCGGCAAGCCGAGCTGCTCCAGCATGCGCTCGGCATCGCTGAGCAGACGAATTACGACCCGGTACAGACCGGCCTGGAGGAGGCGCGGCGGCGCGTGGAATCCTTAAAGCTAAGCGTCGAGCGATGGCCTGATTTACCGTAGAGACTGTCCGAAAAGGGGACAGGACTCTCTCTCTCAGTTCTTGACAAAGGAGAAAGATCGCATGAAGTCCTTCACTTCCCTGTGTGTCGTTGTTCTTCTGGCGGCGGCGGTTGTTGGTGTTTCCTTCTTCGCATCGCCTCATGCCGTCGGCCAAGCGCAACCCAAAACCGATTATCTAACTGTTCCCGTGCAGGTCCCGGACGGGCCATTTCGACCGGGGGGCCCTTTCCTTTACGGTCCGGCAAACGACAAACAGTACGCGCTGCAGAACGAATCCGTGCAGTTGGCCCACCAGATCGCCAAGGCGGAAGACGACGACGAAAAGAAAGGGCTGCGCAAGAAGCTGACACAGGTGCTCGACCAAATATTCGATGCGCACCTGAAGGAACAACAGAAGGAGCTGGATGACCTGGAAAAGCAGGTGGCCCGGCTGAAGAAGCTGCTGAGCAAGCGCCGCGAAGCGAAGGAGACGATCGTCGAACGGCGCCTCGAGCAGTTGGTGCAGGACGCCGAAGGCCTGGGCTGGAACGCGCCGAACACGCCCCGCGGCGGCAGCCTTTACCTTGGCACTCCGAACGCCTTCATGCCAAGAAAAGATGCTCTACCCTCTATCACGGCGGGCAAGGGAAGCGCCGAGAAGAAGTAACGGACAGCTTCCTTGCGGGGCGACATTGGTCAGCCAGGCCTTCAATCGTGGCTCCGCGGGGACAAGCCCCGCGGCGGCCGTCCCTCTCAGAAGCATGTGCTGGCTGTCAGTCATCCCATCCACCGGGACAGGCCCGGTGGTGGCAAGTGGGGTCTTTTGTTGCTTCGAGCTGAGGTGATCTGCCCCTTGATCACCAAATACCAGGGATCAAGCGCTTGGTCGTCGCCTGGTAGGCCTCGTAGTCCTTGCCGAATTGCTCACGCATCATGCGCTCCTCGCGTCCCATGCGGAGGGCGATGAGCAAAGCCATGGCAACGCCATACGACGGAGCCACCAACCAGTTGGGCACAACCAGTGCCTGGCCTGCAGAGTAAATGAGCAGGGCCAGGTACATCGGGTGCCGGACCCAACGATAAATGCCGTGCGTGACGAGCTGGTGTTTCTCGCGTACCTCCAGTGTGATCGACCAGTTCGTGCCCAGATCCGCATGCGCGCGGTGAAAGAGCCACAGCCCGAGCACCAGGCACAAGGCGCCGGTGAAGAGCGGGACCGGGTGAAGCGGATAGTCCGCAAAGGCGAATAGCGGTGTCACAATCCAGATCAGCGGCAGGAAGAACGCTGCCCAGGCGATGGTTAGCAGGAGAGTCTCCAGAGGCCCCTTGCGGTTCCTCACCACCGGGATCGCGCGGCTCCGCTGTCCGTGCGGCGCGCGGATGGCCACCATCACGATGCTTGCCAGGAGAACGACCGCCTTCGCGAACCAGGGATTCATCGCGTGCGTCCCTTCGCCTCGTGTTAGCTAGTCGGATTCTGCACCCAGGCAGGCAGGACAATACCACGGAGCCGGAGTTGTGACGGGTTTCGGGCTTCGGCGGCGGCAGCGGGCGCAGCGAAAGCGTTTGCCTTTGATGGCGGTCTTCGGCCGGAATTTCTTGCCTGTCCTGGGAATGCTCTTCGCCAATGTCAGGTCCCGGGGCGGCTACATCACGCTTTACGTCTTCGGGGCTGCATACCTGCTTCGATTGTATCGACTGGAAAGAGCGCACTCTGCGGATTTTCGAGAATGAAATGGGCGAGCGCCGGGCCGCCTAGTTCTTGTCGCCGTTGGTCGGCGGCGGCCTGATGCGGTCCAGCTCCTTGCGAATCCGCTCAATGCTCTGACTGAGTTTGACGGCTTCGGCGGCTATTTCCTCGAGTCGCCTCCTGATGTCACGAAGTTTGTCTTTTTCATCCATTTGGCATCGCCTCTTTTCTTATCCAGTTTTGAGCAATCGATGTGCCACTCATGCCGCAACCGTGTGCGCACTTTCGGGCAACTCGCTGCGCATGGCATAGACGTGGGGAGATGTCATAAACGTATAAGCAGATGTGATTAGATTCAGAAAATCCACAAAGGCGCCCTTCTTCGGTTCCCGATCTGGCGAAGTTGGACCGCATCGTGAAAAGGATCGCGCTCCCCTGCCTGGCAACCGGTTCCCGCGCTCACCGTTACCAGCCGCGAAGCCGGAGTTTCCGTTAGCGCGGCGGCTAGTTTGTGCTGGTTGGCGAAGATCTTAAGCTTGAGCGGTCCCGCTCGTCTGGCAAGAATTGGAAGTGGCTTCTCACAACGATCTATCTAAAGCCTTTTTACGCGACCAAAAGGAAACCAACCATGAGCCGGCGGCCGATTTCCGGAACGCGCATGTTGATCACCGGGGCCTCCCAGGGAATCGGCCGGGCTCTGGCAGAGTCCGCCGCGCTGCAGGGGGCCCGTGTGCTGGCCGCGGCGCGCTCTGACGAATTGCTGCGTGAATTGGCGGACCAGGTGCGCAGTCGCGGCGCTGATCTGCAAACCGTCTGCGCCGATGTCACCGTGCCGGCCGATCGCGAGCGCATGGCGGCTGCCGCGCTGGCGCGCTTCGGCGGCCTGGACGTTCTCATCAATAATGCCGGCATCGGCGCCACGGGGCATTTCCTGGAAGCCGACCCGGAGCGTTTACGGAAGATCATGGAAGTCAACTTCTTCGGTGTGACCGAGACGACGCGCGTTTGCCTGCCGCTGTTGCGCAACGGTTGCCGCCCGGCCATCGTTAATATCTCTTCCATTGCCGGCAAGCGCGGCATTCCGGCGCGCAGCGAATACTCGGCCAGCAAGTTTGCTCTGCAAGGCTTCAGCGAAGCCTTACGTGCCGAGGTGTCCCGGTACGGTATCGCTGTGCTGGTCGTCTGCCCCGGCTTGACGCGCACCAATTTTTCGCAAAACATGCTGGAGCAGAAGGCACGGCTGCAATTCGATCATATGCGCGGCATGACGGCCGAGGCCGTTGCTGCCGCCACCTTGCGGGCGCTGGCACGCGGCCGCGCCGAGATCTGCTTATCGCTGCCCGGCAAGCTGCTCGTCTTGGTCAGCCGTTTCTTCCCGCGCCTGGCTGACCGCCTGGCTGACCGAGGCGTCCAGCGCGCCTTTCGGCGTGAAGCCGAACAAACAGGCGCCGCCAGCCTGCCGCTTGCCGGACCAGCAACCATCCCATCTCCTGGGCCTGGTCTCGCGGAGCCGATGCATCCGTTTGGCAAAGCGGGATGAGGCCCTTCGCGCCCCCGAGGCAACCCCCGCTTGACCTGCGACTCCGGGTTCAGACCGGCCTGCAGAAATTGTCTGTCCTACAACGTCTCTGTCAAGGATGTGCTCATCCAGTGAATCCGCCGCGCCGACAAGTAGGAGATTGTCGATCAGAGCGCCGCCAACTGCTGGTTGGCCTGGTCGCGGCGCACAGAGCGCGGTATTGGCGTCGCGGCCTGAGCGGATGACGGCGGCATGTGCCGGCGGGGACGGCGAACCGGTCCGGAAGGCGCGTCCTTGCGGGCGCTCGGCTCGACGGTTCGCCCGCGGCGGCGTGCACCTGCGTCGCCGGCCGGCAACCGCACGACCGCGCGCATTTCGGGCAGCGTGGCGTGCTCGTGCAGGTAATGGTCATCGATGTGCGTGGGCAGGAAGCGATCGAAGACCACGGCCAGCGGATCGCGGCGGTACTGCTGCGGATTGTCGTGGGCAATGATTTCGAACAGACTATCCGCGGCGCCGATGCGCACGCCGGCGCGGCCGCGGCCGGCATCGTAGAGCGTAACCGAGTACGCTTCGGGCGTGCCCGGGCTATTGATCCAACACGCCTCTGCGGCGACGCGATGCAAGTTGAGGCTCTGGGGCTTCCGCGCTCTGCTGCGGTTGACAATTTCGATTTCCAGAATATCCGGCAAGTCTTGAAAGGCAACTTCAGGAGCGCCGCGGGTCGCTTTGTGCATAGCTGTCCCGGTCAAGAAGAAGTGGACGCGAACAAGCCCGTGCCGGCCGACGGGCCAAGACTAAATCCCTGGAACAGGTCGGCGGATCTGAGGGGAAACGGTCTGTCAAGAACGAGCAACTTCATGTCATTCGCCTCTTTTACTAGCTTAGGTAGCCCGGACAGCCGGAAGCAAGGGGAAAAGAAGCAACCCGCCAAGATAGATTGAGGCGGGGGCCAATATTCTTCGTCCAAGCTGAGGCCCTATGATTGAGTTAAGGCTACGGCCGGGGCGTCTACGATTGTATAATGCCGCCATCCGGGGGCGGCGAGCCTTTTGCCAAACGGAGACCCTGCCAATGAGCCGTTACCTGCGCCGGCTGTTCCCGTGTGTTTTTCTCGTCGTGCTGCTGCCCCAGGCGCGGGCCGATCTGCCGCCCCTCATCCCACGCCAGGTGCTCTTCGGCGGCGCCTTGAAAACCGCCCTGCAGCTGTCGCCGGACGGCTTACGGCTGGGATATGTAGCCGCTTCCGACAGGGGTGTCCTGAACGTCTGGGTGCAGACCCTCGGCAAGGAGGATGCCCGCATGGTGACGCAGGATACGCGCCGCGGCATCTTCGGCTTCAACTGGGCCGCGGACGCCAAGCACATCCTCTATCGGCAGGACCTGAACGGCGATGAAAACTGGCACATCTACGCCGCCGATCTCGACAGCCGTCTCGTACGCGACCTGACGCCGTTCGTCGGCGTGCGCGCCCAGGACATGCTGGTGAGCGGCAAACGCCCCCAGGAAATCCTGGTCGGCCTCAATATCCGCGATCGCCGCGTCTCCGACATGTATCGCATCGATCTGAATTCCGGAGCCGTGACTCTCGAAGCACAGAATCCGGGCGACGTCCTGTCCTGGACCACGGATGAGGATTTTGTCATTCGCGCCTGCACGGCCTTCGGCGGCGGCGATGCTCACACCACCATCCGCGTGCGCGCCAGCGCCACGGATCCCTGGCGCGACTTGCTGAGCATCCCGTTCGAAGACTGCTGCTTCTACGGGCAGGTGAACGGCGGCACCCTCGTCGCCGGTTTCGCTCCCGGCGGCAAAAGCCTCTACGTAGTCAATCCGCTCGGCGGCGACAAGACGCGCCTGGTCGAGCTTGACTTGCAAACCGGCAAGGAGCTACGCGAAATCGCGGCCGACGCGCGTTGCGACGTGGAATATCAAGTCGGCGTGCTCTTTCAACCCGCGGTCGTGGACGATCCGGCGAGCGGACGCATCCAGGCCGTCGGCTTTAACTTCACGCGCCTCGAATGGAAGGTCACCGACCCGGCTGTCGCGGCGGACTTCACGGCACTCCAGCACGCACACGAAGGGACCCTGCAGATTGTAAACCGCGTCAAGGACGATTCGCTGTGGCTGGTGGTGTATACGCGGCCGGACGCCCCCGCCACTTACTACCTCTACGACCGAGGCCAAAAAAGGACCGCGCCGCTGCTCACCGACCAGCCGGAACTGGCCCGGTACAAGCTGGCGCCGATGGAATCGGTCGTCGTGCGCTCGCGCGACGGCCTGGACCTGGTCTGTTATCTAACCGTACCGCCAGGCGTGGAGCGAAAGAAGCTGCCCTTGATCCTGTTCCCGCACGGCGGCCCCTGGTGGCGCGACCGCTGGGGCTACGATGCCTGGGCGCAGCTTGCCGCCAACCGCGGCTACGCCGTGCTGCAGCCGCAGTATCGCGGCTCGACCGGCTTCGGCAAGAAGTTTCTCAACGCCAGCAACCGCCAGTTCGGCGACCAGGCCATCATGAACGACTATCTGGACGTGGTGCAATGGGCCGTGGACTGCGGGCTGGCCGATCGCGACCGGCTGGGCGTGATGGGCGCTTCCGGAGGCGGTTATGCCAGCCTGTGCTGCATTGCCTTTCATCCGGAACTTTGGAAGTGCGCCGTGGACATGGTCGGACCGTCCAGCGTGCGCACGCTGCTGCAGAGCATTCCGGCCTACTGGAAGCCGGTAAAACAGCGCTGGGTGCTGCGTCTCGGCGATGCCGAGCACGACGACGCCTGGAACGAGAAGATCAGTCCGCTGTACCATGTTGATAACATCCGCGCCCCGCTGCTGATCGGCCACGGCCTCAACGACCCGCGCGTCAGCCTCGACCAGGCCGAGCAGATGGCCAGGGCCTTGCGCGAGCGCAAGCGGCCGGTGACGTTAATCGTTTATCCGGATGAAGGGCACGGCTTCGCGCGGCCGGAGAACAACCTGGACTTTTTCGGCCGCATGGAAGAGTTCCTGGCCAAACATCTAGGCGGGCGCAAACAACCGTGGCAGCCCGTGCCCGGTTCCACGGCGCAGGAGAGATGACATGGGCAGAGCCAAGCCGGGTTACATGCGGAATTTCTTGACCCCTGCCGAGGCGTTCTACGAGGTCACGCGCAGCAAGCCGTACCTGCTCGCGCCCGAAGCCCGGGCCAAAGTGGGGCTGACGCCGGAAACCTGGCAATTGGAAATCGTGCCGGACGAGCCGCCCTGGCAGCCGGTGCTCAAGAAGACCTGCCGCAAGGCGGACGGCGCCGCCGTCACCATGAAAGATCTGCAGGAACTGTTCCGCGCCCGGCCGGTGCGCTGCCTCAAGACCATGCAATGCCTGCTCGACCAGCCGCCGAGCGGCCTGTGCAGCAACGGCTTCTGGGAGGGAGTGAGCTTGCGCGACGTATTGGCCTGCGTGGGCCGGCTGACCAAGGTGCGCCGGCTTTTCTACACCGGCTACCACGAAAAACCCAAGGAACGTTTCGCCAGTTCCTTGTCGCTCAGCGAAGTGCTGGAAACGCCGCCGGGCCATTTGCCGGTGTTCCTGGCGTTCCGGCTCAACGGCCGGCCGTTGCCCATCGAGCGCGGCGGGCCGGTGCGTATGCTGGTCCCGGAAAGCTTCGGCTTCAAGTCGATCAAGTGGCTCAACCAGATCGTGCTCACCAACGACTTCCGGGCCAACGATTCGTACGCCACCGAGTTTCCCAATAGCCCGCTGGCGCCCGATCCCGCCTCACCGATGAAAACGCTCGCCCGGCTCGACGTGCACGCGCCGCAGAAGTATAGCAAAGGCGAGACGATCACTTTTCAGGGCGTCGCCATCGCCGGCGCATCGGGACTCAAACGTGTGGAATACTGGCTGCGCCCGGACCAGGGCACGCATGGCAAACTCGATCCGGACGATCCCGCCTGGAGCACCGCTCATTGGCAGCCGACCGCGCTCCTCGGCGGACCGCCGAAGAACTGGGCCGAGAGTCTGCCAGATCACAGATTGCCTGAGACGGTTCATTTTGTCGATTCCGGCAAGCAAAAGCCGGTTCAGTGGCCCTTACCCTATAGCTGGGCGCCGTGGACGGTGCGCCTGGAAAATCTGTCGCCCGGCGCCTATGAATTCCGCGTGCGTGCCGTCGATCTGAACGACTTCGCCCAGCCGGAACCCCGGCCGAACGGACAGTCAGGCATTGCGGATGTGCCGTGCCAGACCTTTCTCGTGAGCTGACTTATAGATTGCACGGCCCCGGTGCCGAAAACCTCGGAATACTATTGAAGGTAAGCGCGTTTTCTGCATCGACAGACTCAAGACTGCCAATCTTGGCCGCCTTGGGGTGTTTTCTGGTGTTTCTGTGGCTAAGGCAGCTGCTGCAGGTCACTTAGATCCTTCAGCCTACCGGCAGCTTTCTTATTGATCTTCAAGTCAGCCAGGCTAATGAAATGAGTCTCTAACCCGTCCAGAAGGACGACTGCCCGCTGTGCATAAGCCTCGGCAAACTCCAGACCGGAAATGCTAGTGAGCAGTTCAATCCGCAATGGCGGAAGACCCATGCGAATCACTTGATCCGCTTTGAGAAAGAGTTCCGGCGTGACGAGACTTTCCGAAAACCCGAATTGTTTAAGGACCCGGACGATTTTTGCCGCATTTTCGGGTGTAGAGGCAATCCAGATATCCAAATCGCCGGTCGCGCGCGGATAGCCATAATAGCCGACGGCGTATCCCCCGACGACCAGATACTCAACCTCCTCCGAGTGGAGCAACTTCAAGAAGTCTTTGAAGTCGGGTGGAAGCAGGATCGTAGCCATACATGATTTCTCGCATAAACTCCAGCGCCCGGAGCCGTTCCTGCGGCGTGGCGGCATGCCAGAATTCGGTGTCGTCGGATCTGTCAGAAAGCGCCGCTACCGAGAACACGGCTTTGTCCATTTTGTAAGAGTGGCCGGGCGTGCTCACCGATCCGTGCTCCTTTCTTGACTCTTGTAGTGGCTGTGCCCTACGCCCCATGATAATCGATATCCTTCACCTCCAGCGCATGCTTCTGGATGAAGTCGCGCCGTGGTTCCACCTTCTCGCCCATGAGAACGCGGAACATCTCATCCGCCTTCAAGGCGTCTTCCAGGTGCACCTTCATGAGCATGCGCTTGGCGGGGTCGAGGGTGGTTTCCCAGAGTTCTTCGCCGTCCATTTCGCCGAGGCCCTTGAAGCGGGTGATGCTCATGCCGCGTTCACCCAGGCGGCGGATTTGCGAGACGAGGTCGCGGAGCTGCGGCAGGATTTGGCGCTGGTCGCCGTTGACCAGGGCGAAGCGCGGCAGCGGCTCGCGGCCGGCGATGCGCGGGGATTCGGTCAGGCAGGCGCCGTCCAGGCTGAACTCGCGCAGGCGCGCCAGACCGCGGTTGATGCCATGAATTTCGTGCCATTCTTGCTGGGAAATAGTCTCCCCATGCCCGTTGGTATGGCCGTTGGTCTTGACCACGGCGGCCTCGTCCGCCACTACCAATTCGCCACCAACGCGTTGCTGCTCCTGCTGGCGAAAGGCATCTGCTTCAGCAGAGGTCGCGAACCACTGCTCGCGGCCACCGACCAACACGCGATATGCCGGCAGCCCGGTGGCGCCGGCGCGGGCCAGAAAGGCGGCCAGGTTGAGGCCGCGGCGTTCGAGAATCTGCAGGGAATCCTCCAGCTCCGTGAGCACGCGCATGAGCTTCTCCAGCCGTTCGCCGTCCATGGTGACGGCCGCGGCCCCTTCCTTGACGGGCAACAGCTCCAGGCGCGTGCCTTGCAGGCCGCGCGTCATCAGCTCGGTGTTCATGTCCTCGGCGGTCTTCACGTAGCGAACGTGCTTCTTCTGCGTGACCTTGTAGAGGGGCGGCCGCGCCACATAGATGTAGCCGTGCTCGATCAGGCGCAGCATCTGGCGATAGAAGAAAGTCAGGAGCAGAGTGCGGATGTGCTGGCCGTCCACGTCGGCGTCGGTGAGGATGACGATCTTGCCGTAGCGGACCCTGGCGATGTCCTCGCTGTTGCCGATGTCGATGCCGACCGCGGAGATCAGGCTAATGATTTCGTCGTTGCCGAGCACCTTCTCCGGGCGGGCCTTCTCGACGTTGAGGACCTTGCCGCGCAAGGGAAGAATGGCCTGGAAATAGCGGTTGCGGCCGCTCTCGGCGGAGCCGCCGGCGGACTGGCCCTCGACGAGGAACAACTCGGACTCGTCCCGGACACGGGTCGTGCAATCCATTAACTTGCCCGGCAGTCCGCCCGAGCTCAAGATGCTCTTGCGGTCCTTGAGGGCCTTCTTGGCCTTGGCGGCGGCCTCGCGGGCCTCGGCGGCGAGGATCACCTTCTTCATGATCTTGCCGGCGTCCTTGGGATTCTCCTCCAGGTACTTGCTCAGGGCCTCGTGCACGACACTGGCGACGATGCCTTCCACTTCCGGGTTGTTGAGGCGGATCTTGGTCTGAGCCTCGAGCTGCGGCTCGGGCACCTGCACACTGACCACCGCCGTCAGGCCTTCGCGGAAGTCCTCGCCGATCAGCTTGAGGTCGTTCTTGAACAGCTTCTCCTTGTCGCCGTAGGTGTTCAGGGCGCGCGTCAGGGCGGCGCGGAAGCCGCTCAGGTGGGTGCCGCCAACCGAGTTGAAGGCGTTGTTGGCGTAGCAGCGGACGCGCTCGTCTTCCTCGGTCGTGTACTGCAGAGCCACTTCGACGCGGACGTTGTCGAGGGTTTTCTCGATGTAGATGGGCTTGAGCAGCGTTTCGTTGGTGCGGTTGAGGTACTCGACGAACTCGGCGATGCCGCCGTCGTATTTGAAGACCTCTTCCTTGTTGCTGCGCCCGTCGGTCAGCTTGATGGCGAGTCCCTTGTTCAGGAAGGCCAGCTCGCGCAGCCGGGATTCCAGCGTATCGTAGTCAAACTTGGTTTCATGAAAGATCAACGGGTCGGGCTTGAAGCAGATGCGCGTGCCGGTGTCCTTGGCCAGACCGAGTTCCTTGACCTCGGTGCTCGGCTTGCCGCGTTCGTACTCTTGCTGGTAGGCGCGGCCGTTGCGATGGACCTCGGCCTCGACCCACTCACTGAGGGCGGTCACGGCCTTGGCGCCGATGCCGTGCAAACCGGCCGAGACTTTGTACGCGTCGTGGTCAAACTTGGCGCCGGCGCCGACGGTGGTCAAGACGACCTCGAGGGTTGGCCGCTTGGCTTCCGGATGTTCCTCGACAGGAATGCCGCGGCCATCGTCGCGCACGGTCAGGCTGCCGTCGACCTCGATCTTGACGTGGATGGTCTTGCAGTAGCCCGCCAGGGCTTCATCGACGCTGTTATAGACCAGCTCATAAACCAGGTGGTGCAGGCCGCTGCTGGCGACATTGCCGATATACATGCCGGGCCTCTGACGGATATGGGCGGCATCCTTGAAGATCTGCACGTTCTTTTCGTTGTATTCGGCGGCGCCATTGCTGCTGACCGCGACCGGCGCCGCGATCTCAGCCGGAACGGCGTTGATGACTTCTTCATTCATAAAGCTGTATCCTTCTTCCCTAATAAGTTCCTTGGTCACTCGTCATTCGTGACCCTTCTCTATTCCTTCACGACGCCCGCCCGAAAGCGGATATCGGTGATCGTCGTGCCGGCCAGCCGTTTGCGAAGCTGCTCGAGCAGCCGGCGTTTCTGATAGTGGGCGAGTTCTTGCAGCAGGACGGCATTGCCGACCGTCACTTCCAGGACGCCGCGCCGCAAGCCGCCTACCCTGGTCTGGCTGGCGTTCTGGGCGCCAACTGCATCGGCCCAGGCCTGCTCGAAGCGCAGGCGTTCTTGGCGCCGACCCCAGCCGCGGGCCGTAAACAGCCGACTCAGAACCTCGCTTAACAGTTCGGGGCCTTTTTCCATTTAGCCATTGGTCATTAGTCATTCGTCATTGGTCATTCGCGGAGCGAATGACCAATGACGAATGACTAATGACCCCTCTTATGACAATGGCATCACAATATACGAGTAATTCTCGCCACACCGGAACAGCGCCACGCTGTTGCCGTCAATGAGTTCGAGGCTCAACTGGTCGTCGGCGTCTAGAACGCGGAGCATTTCCGTGATGAACTTCGGATCGAAGCCGATCTTGATCTGCTTGCCGTCGTAATCGACGGCCATCTCGACCTTGGACCGGCCGGTGGTAGGGCCGTGCGCCTGCATGGTCAGCTTCTTTTTCTCGAAGGTGAACACCACCTTCTTGGTTTCCTCGTCGGTCATGATGGCGGCCTGGCGGACCGCAGAGTGAAAGGGCCCGGTGACGAGGGGCACCTTGACCGTCTGTTTCTTGGGGAAGACTTCGCGATAGGGCGGGTAGCGTCCTTCGACCAGGCGGCTGTAAATCATGGCCCGCTCGGTCTTGAACAAGGCGTCGTTGGGGCGCAAGCAGACGCGCACCTGTTCTTCGGGATCGGCCAGGTTGCGCTCGAGCAGCTGCATGGCCTTGGTGGGCACGACGTGGGTCTGACCCTTGGTGTCATGGCCGCCCTGGGAAACGGCGGCTCCCTCCATCATGGCCAGGCGCCGGCCGTCCGTCGCCACCAGGCGCACCTTGGGACCTTCCAGCTCCCAGAGGATGCCGGTCAGCGCGTAGCGTGGGTTTTCTGTGGCGGCGGCGAAAACCGTGCGGCGAATCATCTCGCGGAGCATGCCGGCGGGCAACTCGTGAAAGCTGTCGGAACTGAAGGCCGGCACGTCGGGAAACTCCGCTGGATCCTCGCCGCCCATTTCAAATTCGTTGGACTGGCCGCGCACCATGCAGGTCTGGGCATCCGCCTCGATGGCGATTTCGTCATCGGTGGACTCGCGCAGAATCGCCAGCATGCGATTGGCCGGCAGCAAGGCCTCGCCCGGCTCCTCGACATGGAGGCCGCGCACTTCCAGACGAATGCCCAGCTCCAGGTCGGTGGCCAGCAGCGTGCAGCGATCGCCGTCGGCAATGACCTTGATATTCTTCAAAACCGGCTTGAGATCGCGAGACGGCACGGCTACGCCGGCAAGCTGGAAGGCCGACAATAATCCTTCCCGGTGACTACGCACCTTCATGGAATAGTCCTCATAGTTGCATGGTTCTTTGGTCCGGCTCCTGAACTACATAAAGCGATCCTCTTCTGTCCGGCTCTTTAAACTAATTTTCTAGCGCTCTATTTAAAGCAGCAGTAGTTAAGAGAGGGCCTTCAACTGTTCATAACCTGCCTGGCTCGACTCTCTTTTCCCTTCCCTAGCCAGGTTCCGCAACATGATACGATTGTGAAGAACCTGTTGTTGGGATTAATGGTTGGCAGTTTCTCCTTGTTGTCAAAAGGCGAGCCAGCCGATGAGTCGATGGCGCGTCTCGATTTCATCAACCTGGCGGAGCGGCCCATCGACAGGCTGTCATCAAGTTGTCCACGGCGAGGTCAGCGCAGTTCGGCCTGCAGCTGTCTGACGACTCCGGAAAGCTTCTGATCGGCGCTCAAGGCGTGCTCGATCTTGGCGCAGGCATGCAGCACCGTGCTATGATCGCGGCCTCCGAAATAAGCGCCGATCCGGCTGAGCGACAAGTCGGTCAGCTGGCGGGCGAGATACATACCGACCTGGCGGGGCATGACGATGCCGCGCGAGCGGCGTCGCGATTGTAAATCACGCCGCTGCACCTGGAAGCAGCTGCCGACGCGCTCGGCGATCCGCTCCACCGTCAGCTCCGTTGCTTCCACCAGCGGGCGAAAATGCTCGGCCACGGCAGCCACATCGAGCGGTCGTGCTTGCCCGCGGCTAAACTCTTCTAGTTGAAGCAACGCGCCCAGAAGCTGCCTTGTGCCGCCGGGCAAGTTCGCCGCCAGCCAGGCCAGCACGTCGCCGCTCACCGCAAGCTGGCGTTGCTGCGCTTTCTCCTGAAGCAGCGCCAACCGGCTGCTTGCCCCAAGCGGCTCGAGTCCAACCACCAGGCCGCCAGCCAGGCGGCTGACTAAGCGAGCCGGAAAATGAGCGATCCGTGCAGGGCCGGTGCCGGCGGTGAACACAATCTGTCGCTGCCGGGCCAACCGCTCATCAATTGTTAGTACGAACGACTCGAGCACGGCCGCCTGGTTCGCCCGCCGCGCGCCCAGATGCTGCAGGTCCTCTACGATGAGCAAGTCGGGAATCGTCGAACCAGGCTCAGAAGACGGCGCGCTGGATTTGGGCTCAAAATCCGCAGCCGTGCGTTTCTTTGGCGGCGGCGAAAGACCTCTCAGTTCCTGGCCGTCTTCTGACTCCTTGCTGCCGAGGCCGATCTCGGAGGCTGACTGAATGCTGATGACAATCCGCGGCATTCGCCGGGTTACATCTTCCACCAACTCGGAAATCAGGTGCGTCTTGCCGGTTCCAGGCAAGCCGTGCAAGTAAAGCGGGTTGAAGATCCGCTGCAAGCGCTGCGAGCAAAGGCAAGCGGCGACAGACCGCACCGCTGCCAGTGCCGATTGATTCTCTGGTGCGGGCACGAAGTGCGTATAACTTGACACTAAGTTCGATCCTCACCGGTCTCGAAGCCGGGCAAAAAAACTGAATCAGAACGCTGTCACGGGCTCGCCAGAATGGGGAAACGCACTGGCAAATCTACTGAGCAAAAGGCCGGTTTTTGGGCCGTTGCAACAGTCATTATTGTATCGAATTCTGCCATCCGCGTAAAGGACATTGGACGCGAGTTAACTTCTTGAAATTTAAGGACTTAAATTGCGTGCCAAAGGGGCAAAATTCGACAGAGAAAAAGCCGTCCAAATGCGAGGGATAAAGCCCTGAGGAAATCGCCACCTGCAACGGCTAGACTACCTGCGTAGCTTCTTTTTGCCGGGGGATGAACCATTCCTGTATTTCAGCCGGGAGGATGTCGTGGACGAGTTGGTGCGGTTTAGCGTGTCCCTGGAAGCGGATCTTTTGGAACAATTTGACCGCTATTGCGGCGAGAACCACTTCGCGACCCGGAGCGAGGCGATTCGCCAGCTTCTGCGGCAGGCCCTGACCGCGCACGCCTGGGACAGTGATACGCGCGATGCCGCGGCCACGTTAACCCTCGTCTACGACCACCACCGTACGCAGCTCTCCGACCGCCTTCTCGAGATACAGCATCAGCACACCGAGGCAGTCGTAGCCAGCAGTCACGTGCACCTGGACCACAATAATTGCATGGAGGTAATCTTCCTGCGCGGCCGCTCGCGGTCGCTGCGGCAGATCGCCGGGCAGTTGAGCGGACTGAAAGGGATACGCAAGGCGGAGTTGGTGGTGGCGAACACCGCCGAGACACCTTGAAGGGATGAGGGATGAGGGTTGAGGGTTGAGGGTTGAGGGATGAAAATAAAGCAGCCGGGACCTGCTACCGCAAGCCCCGGCTGCCGCGTTAGCGCCTAACTGGCACTAGAAGGTTAGCGTCGTCAGGTCGAGCAGCCCGACGAAAATGACGGGGCGTAGAAAGCCGGCGGCGGGGCGTAGTAATAGCTGGAGCGTTCGACCGGGGCAGGGTTGCTCTCGGTCGTGCGCACCACATGACTTGGATCGGCATATCGTTCCAGATGCCGGGCCAGCGCCTCGTCATTCAGATCGCCCTCATGCCGAAACGCCTGTAGAGCCCCGGTATGGTCGCTGATGACAATGCCGAGTCCGCCAGGCATGTCGAACGCGCTCGCCAGTGCCAGGCCTCGTTCCGTTGCGGTATCGATGTGAACGCAAATATACTTGTCCGACAAGATGTGACTGACATCGGTTGACAGATCGCCGTCCCGATCGAGCTTCTGCCAACCTTTCAGGCCGGCGCCGAAAACCACAGCCAGCGGCTTCCCCGTGCTGGCCGCGGTCTCTTTGGCGGCGCCATAATTGGTTGTCCAGGCCGGAACATTCACGGCTTCGGAGGCTGAGCCAAAGCCGGCCACGGCCAGGACAAGAATGGAGGTGTACATGACAGTTTTTCTCCTTCATGAAGAAAAGACAGGGCACCTCTGAACAAAACCCCACCCCCTGCGGATGGTGCTGAGCGAAAGGAAGGTTGTAGCGGACGGAGGTGCTGCTGGCAAGTAAAATTTTGACTATTCGCTATAATTTGTGCAATTACCGAATCTTGCGCATGAGCCGCAGACTGTGTATTTCGGTTATTGCCGAGCAAGAGTTGATTGCCCCAAATCTATGAAGTTGAGTTGGCCATGACCACCTGGAAAATCGCCGGCGTTCAAATGGACTGCCGGCTGGGCGATAAGGCTTACAACCTCGGCGTGATCCGCATGCGGCTGCGTGAAGCGGTCGCAGGAGGAGCGCGGCTCGTCGTGTTCCCGGAGTGCGCCTTGACGGGATACGCCTTCGATTCAAGCGACAAGGCCGTCACCCTGGCTGAGCCGGTCCCGGGGCCGGCAACCACCTTGCTTGCCGAGGATTGCCGCGCCCTGGACGCCTGGGCCATCTTCGGCTTGCTGGAGCGGGGCAGATCACCCAATGTCTTCTTCAACGCCTGTGCTCTGATCGGCCCGCAGGGCATCGCCGGCAGTTATCGCAAGATCCACCTGCCTTTTCTCGGCGTCGATCGCTTCGCCACGCCCGGGGATCGACCGTTCGAGGTCCACGATCTGGGCGGACTACGCGTGGGCATGAACATTTGCTACGACGGCAGCTTCCCGGAATCGTCCCGCGTGTTGGCGGTGCTGGGCGCGGACCTGGTGGTGCTACCCACCAACTGGCCGACCGGTGCGGCAAAGACGGCCTGCTGCCTGGTGCCGGCGCGGGCGATGGAAAACCACCTCTATTATGCCGCGGTCAATCGCGTCGGTGAGGAAGGCGGCTTCCGCTTCATCGGCCAAAGCCGATTTGTGGATTGCGACGGAGAACTGCTCATTCCGCCCGGGTCGGATCAGCAGGAGATCCTGTACGCCGAGGTGGACCCGGCAATGGCCAGACAAAAACGCATCATAAACATTCCAGGGAAATACGAAATCGACCGCGTTAACGACCGCCGGCCGGAAATGTACGGACCGCTATGCGAGAGAGCGAACTTGGCCAACCAACAAAAGGGTCGTTAGTCATTAGTCATTAGTCATTCGCAGGCGAATGACCAATGACCAATGACTAATGACCCCTATGGCCTCTTGCCGACTTCCTTCTTGGCGGACGAGGCGGGCTTGGCGAAGACGTTGTCGCGCTCGAGCGGCAGCTGGAAGCCGTCGGCCACGCGCGTCATGTAGTGGCAGCGGCAGGCCCACCAGACGATGTCCAGCGTGCGCGCGACGCCGAAATGGCGGACCAGGCCTTGCACGTCATCCACATCAATAGTGTCGGCGGCTTTCGCCTGCTTCCGCGCGAAAGCAAAAGCCGCCCGGTCGCCCGGGGCGAAGGAAGACCAATCGTCAGCGGCGAGTTTCTGCGTCTGCTGGGCAACGCCTTTGGCATCGAGGCCCGCGACCGCGAGCAACATTTCACAGTGGCCCATTCAGTAAAAGCAGTGCAGCGCCCGCGTGATCACCCAGAAGAGGCTTTCCTCGAAGACGCGGTCCTGCTTGGCCTCCTGAGCGAAGGCGCTGGTGCAGGCAAACCAGCCAAGGCTCAGCTCCGGTTGATAGCCCATGCACACCAGGCTCCAGCGGATGCGCAGCGGGGGCCGGTTTGCCGTGAGCTTGGCCGGCAGCCCCTTGCGCACTTCTTCCCAGGTCGGCACCAGGATGCGCGGCGCGCGGGTGCGCTGCGCCTCCATCTCCTTTTGCAATTCATCCAAATTCAGCGACAGCCCATCTGTGTGGTTCGCCGCGGTCCGTGTCGGTTCGAGCGGCAGGGACTTTGGCGGTGTGCGCGGGACTGCGGCGGGCTTGGTTCCGGGATCGGCAGGCTTGAAGTGCAGGTCCAGAGGCGGCAGGGGGCCGTCTCTCTCCACGTCCAGCCCCAGGCTCAGGATCAGGCGATCCTGGAAGTTGGCATAGGCAAGCAGCAGCACCATGGCGGTCACTTGCTTGTCGCCGTAGTGCCCCATGAGCTGCGAGACCTCCGCGTCGCTCACCATGTCGGCGGCCTCGGTCATCTTGCGCGCGAAGACCAGGGCCGCTTTCTCCGCGCCGGACAGCCGGCCGTCATCCTTTCCCAGGGCGCGCAGGCCAGCTTCGTCCAGACCGGCGCGGCGCAGATCGGCCGCGGCATACGCCTCACTGTAGGCACAGCGGTTGGCATGGGCTGCCGTCCAGCGCATCAGACCGCACAACTTGGGATCGAGGGGACTCTTCGCCCGTTGCAGGAAATCCAGTTCGAGCATCGACGCGGTGGTGCGCGGCAACGTCTCTGCCAGGGCCCGCGCCCACGCAGGCAGCGGCTGCTGTGTTCCCTTTTCCAGGGCGGGCAACTTCTTCCAGGCGTCCGCGTCGTTCAAGATCGGTAAGCCATGGGCGCTCTGCTGCCGCTGCCCGGCCTGGTCGAGCAGGAGCATGATCAGCGACTGCTCCATCTCGCGCGACTTGAAACCGAACGGACCGCGGCCGCCCTTGTAGGCGATGCGGCCGTCGCGGTCGATCACGTAAAGCCGGTCCGGCATGCCACTGTACAGGTGGCCGACCCGGTCATTGACGTCGTCCACGAGAAGCGGCATGGTCATTTGCAGCGTCGTGCAGCACTGCTGCGCCACGGCCGTGCGTTCCAGGAAGTTGTGCGGCTGAACGATGCTGATGCCGACCCGGTCATTGGACGGCATGCGCCAGCCTTCCGTCGGGTGCGCCTCGCGAACATAGATAGCCAGGAACTCGACCTGGTCGCCATAGCGCTTGTGCAGTTCTTCCAGGACCCCAAACTGGGATCGATAGGGGCCTCAGGTGAAGCTGCCGAAGATCAGCACCACCGGTTTGCGGCCGTGAAACTGAGATAACCTTACGGTCCGTTTCCCGTCCTGGGTGGCCAGGCTGAAGTCGGGAGCGCGCTGGCCGAGACCAGGCCCCTCAAAAGGCGAGCCGAGTTCGCCCTCGGCCAGGCCCTTGAGCAAGGTCAGCATGGAAGGACCGCTCGGCCGCGGTGCGCCGGCGGGGCGCGGCGGCGGACTCGTCGGAAACATTTCGCGCAGATCGTCGGGCGTCAGATAGCCTTTCTCCTTGGCCGCCTTGGCGAAGAAGTCGTCCCACTCCTGACGCGTAATGCGACCGTTGCCGTTGGCGTCGATCATGGAAAACCACATGCGCGCCGGCATCCCCTGCATGGCATACAGCGAGCGGTCGGACCAGTTGAAATCCGCGGCGCTCAGTTCGCCGTCGTGATTGCGGTCGAGGCGATCGAAAAGCTCGGCCGGCCCACGGAACTCCGCGCGCGTGATTTTGCCGTCGTGATTGGCATCGTAGCGCGCCGCCAGCCAGCTCCAGCCATAGCGGCTCAGGCTGGCATGAAACCAACCGTCGCCCGGCCCCATGTCCGAGCCATGGACAATGGCGGTCACCATTTCCATGATCTCCGGCTTGTGGATTTCGTCGATGCGCTGGCGCAACAGCGTATAGTAGCGCAGCGGATCGAACCAGCCGCTCTGCGGCTTCGCGCTCGGCGGCGCAGCCCGAATGGATGATCCTTCACCAGCAAGGAGCGTCGCCAGGGCAGCGATCAGTCCACAGCAAACCAGATAGTGGATCGAAGAATTGCCGACGCGCTTTCGCGGGTCCCGATTCTCGCAGCGTATCATGGATGAATCTCACGAAAGAAGAGGCGGAAAAAGCAACTCTCATGATACACCGAAAGGGTCCTTGCGACAGGCCGACAAGATAGAATTGGTTGAAGAAGCCTGCCGGCAAGTAATACGCCACGCCAGATCGGCGGCGGCGCGAAGCGTTCAGCCTTCACCACCTATGTCGATCCACAGGCTCTGCCAATTGAAGACATGCTCCTCGGCACAAATCCCGCGTGCGGTAGAAGCCAGCGCTTCCTCCTTCGCAGGGGTACAGCGAGCGCGGCGGCCGGGGCGGAAGGTCGTTTCGGAAGTGAGCCCCGAGCCAAGTCCCTGAAGTTCGGTCTGCGGCATGCACTGCTCCTATGTTTGGTCTTGCGGTTGATCACCCTGAAAAGATCGGCCAATCTCGCCGCCCGGTTGTGATTTCTCGGGCGCGCGACGCCGCATTTGACTCAGAAGCAGTACGAATGCCCCTGTTCCACAAATGCTGCTGATCGGCGGAACTGGCCAAACAGGCACGTCGCTGAGAAAGTGGGTGAAGTTGTCCGGCGCCGAAATCTTTGCCGCGCGCGAAGACTGGACCGGCAGCACGCGCGTCATGACCGCTAGCACAGGCCCCGTCCGTTTTTTCAACGGGCCGCCGCAGATTCATGGCCGATCACCACGGTCCACAAGCGCACCTGCCAGCGGGTCACCAGTCCGCCGGTCACATAGGGATCGTTGCGCGCGAAATCCTCGACGACCGAGCGCTCCGCGGCGCGGAATATCAGCAAGGCGCCATCGGCCGGCTCGGCCAGCGCGCCCGCCAGGACAAGCTCGCCGCGGCGCTGCGCCTCTCGGGCCAGCCGCAGATGCTCTTCCCGGTAAGGCGCTCGCCGCGCCAGGAAATCGGGGACCACCTCATAAGACAAGGCGAAATAGCTCATCGCTTGTTCTCACAGGGTTCGTCAGCCTATTCGTCCAAGCGATGTATATTATCACGGCGGGTCTCACGCATAGGGGAAAAAGAAACCCGCTAGGACACGGGGCGGCGCTCTGAAGATGGGTTGCCTGGGTTTTTATCACCTGCACGCTGCTCGCATTAAAGTAAAGAGCAGGATCTCACTCGCCTGGGCGAATGAGTCCTGCTCTCTAATCGTCTTCCTGTTCCTCCTCTTTACGTGGCGTCGCTACCGCCGGAGCAGCACCGCCGGCCGCCGGTAGAAAGAGCGAAAGTCCTGTGCAGGGGCGGTTTGGCCGGTCCAGCTCTGCGGATAGCGCGTGATCAGAGCGTAAGCCACGTCCTGGCCGCCGGCCTGAAGGTAGCGGTTCATCCAGTAATTAAACTCCCCGGCAGTCGGCGCACGGCCGACCACATCGGTAAAGAGGGTTTGCACGAACCCTTCCGGAGTGCCGCCCGCCTTGTTGTAGTACTCGTCACTGTTGAGTATCCCGCCGAGCATGGCCTCCGGCGCCTGACCGCTGCGGATCGAGCCGGCCCAGGTTGCCATGCCGGACGGATCGGGCTCGCGGTTGAAGTATTTTTGATACCAGAACCGCACCAGGTTCTCCGGACTGTCGGGCAACGCCCGAGTTTGCACCACGTCCGTGCGGTAAGGATTGTAAGGCCACCGGTACCTTTGCGCCGACGCGGGCGCCGCCAACGCCAGCAGCGCACCGCAGGCCATCACGATGATGTTAAGGCGTCGCATGATGTTCCTCCTTCCGGGCTAACACACAAGGGTGCACTTCACGTGCCAAGGAGGAAGCACATTCCGTTCACCAACGTAAGCATTTGACAAGCTTTAAGTGCTCGAAAACGCGTGCATGGTCAAGAGGACGACTGCAAGACCTTTCTTTTTCGCGTGCGCGCTTTCCGCGATGGAGGGATCTTGACCGCCGGAGCATTGGAAGCACGCCTCGATATGGCCGGACTGACAGCCGCCGTTTTCCGTGACGGCTTCTTCTTTAAGATCTCGTCGGAGAATTCCGCGCGCCTCTGCCGCCGGCGTGCTGCAGCAGACGTGGAGTTCGACCTCGCAGAGTTTTCCGGCGGCGGCTCGGCGAGCGGCGCTTGTTCTTGCTTCGCGCTTGCGGGCCTGGCTGCGCTGCCCGTATCCAGTTCGATGCCGAAGACCTCGCCCAGATCGGCGCCGGCAAGCGTGCTGCTCGCAGACCCGGATAAGCGGCGATCCAGGCTCTCGGCTTCGGCGGCATGGCTGATCAATTCCAGATGATCGACGTGCCGGAGCGTGAACAGCATCTCGGGAGCCGTGTCCAGGCGCGCCCCGACTCCGTAGAGCACGGCGGCGGCGTGCTTGCAAAGGTAGGCGTAATCCGGGCAGGAGCAATGGATGGCGATTTCCGCAGGCTTGGGAAAGAGCCCATCTCCGGGCTGAGTCAACCGTCCCATCACCCCTTCACTGAAGCGGGCTTGCAGCAAGTCAATCAGCGATTGGATGGATTGCGCGCAATCTTGCTTGATGCGCTTCCAGAGAGGCGCGGGCAGCGTCTTGATGTCGATCTTGACGCGATAGATTTCCGAACCGCCGACGATGGCCTCGATCCGGCCGGACTTGATCTGCAGGTCCACGATGGAACCGTTCCGCGCGTAGGTGCGTCCGCGCGGCAAGCGGTTGGCAAAGTCACTGTACTGTTCCAGGTTCTGGCACCAGGCCTGGCCCCAGAACGATTGCGCGATGACGCGCCCTGCAATTTGCACGGGCGCCGGCGTACGCTTCTCCTTCTTGGCGAGTTTTGCGGCATAGGCAACTGCTTGAGCCTTGCGCTGAGCGACGGGAACATAAGGGCGCCATCCACCATACCAGGACATGAGGTGCTTCCTTTCCAGCATCCATGCTGCTGCGCCGGCGGCGCACAGACAGCCAACCTGGCAGCAGCTCCTTATTCTCTACCAAAAGTCTAACAAAAGAACTGACAAAGCAGCAAAGCGATTTCTAGTCCTCCGTGCTGGCACGGCCGATGTCCAGGGCCACAAAGCGCAGCAGCTCCTCATCGCTCATCTCAGTCAGCAAAGCCTCCCCTTCCTTGTTAAGGAGTTGATCGGCCAGGGCGCGCTTGTCGCGGATCATGGCGTCGATGCGTTCCTCCACCGTGCCCCGGCAAACGAATTTATGCACCAGCACGTTGTGCTTTTGCCCGATGCGAAACGCCCGATCGGTCGCCTGGTCTTCCACCGCCGGGTTCCACCAGCGGTCGAAGTGCACGACGTGCGAAGCGGCGGTCAGGTTCAGCCCGCTGCCGCCGGCCTTCAGGGAGATCACGAAGAAGGGCGGTCCATTATCTTCCTGAAACCGCGCCACCAGCTCCGCACGCTTACGCACGGGCGTGCCGCCGTGCAGCACCAGCCCCGGGCCGCCGAAGACGCTTGCCAGATAATCGGCCAGCGCCTGGGTAACCGATTGGAACTGCGTGAAAACCAGCACTTTCTCCTGCCGCTCCGCAATGGGCTCGCACACCAGTCGCAAGCGCTCGAACTTGCCGCTTTCCTGAGGTGGAAACTCCGTGCCGCGCAGGTACTGCGCCGGATGGTTACAGATTTGCTTGAGTTGCATCAACACGGCCAGCACCAGGCCCCGGCGCGCCATGCTCTCGGCCTTTTTGAGCCGTTCGGCCAGGTCGGCAACGGTTTGCTGATACAGGGCAGCCTGCTTTTTGGACAGCCCGCACTCCACGCGCATTTCCGTCTTGTCCGGCAGGTCAGGGATGACGGTGGGATCGGTTTTCAGGCGGCGCAGAATATAGGGCCGCACCAGGCGGCGCAAGGCGCCGAACGCATGCGCGTCCTGCTCCTTGTTCAGGCGTTTGACGAATTCCTTGAAGCGCGCGGCCGTGCCCAGCAATCCCGGACAGCAAAAGTCGAAGATCGACCACAGGTCGCCCAGGTGATTTTCCACCGGCGTGCCTGTGAGGGCCATGCGGCCGCCGGCTTGCAGCTTCTTCACGCCGCGGCTCTGGGCGGACGCCGCGTTCTTGATGGCCTGGGCTTCGTCGAGCACGACCAGCGACCAGGGCATGCGCGCCAGCCATTCTTCACGCCGTGCCAGGCCGTAAGTCGTCACGGCGAGATCGAGTCCCGCCAGCTTCTTGGCCGGATCCTTGGCAATGCGGGCCAGCTCGGCCGCGTCGCACTCCGAACGATGGATGAAGGTGACTTGCAGCGTGGGCGCGAAGCGGGCGATTTCTTGCCGCCAGTTGCCCAGGAGCGACGCCGGTACGATCAGCAAGCTGGGTGGCCTGCCGGCGGGGCGTTGCCGTTTGTGTTGCAGCAACAGGTCGAGCACCTGAATGGTCTTGCCCAGGCCCATGTCGTCGGCCAGGCAGGCGCCCAGGCCAAGCTCGGTCATGAACCACAGCCAGCGAACGCCGTCGGCCTGGTAGGGCCGCAGCGTGGCGCGCAGATCGCGCCCGGGCTGGCAGCCGTCGATCTGTTCGGGACGCCGCAAGCGCTCCAGCGTTTCGCGCAGCCAGTCGCCGGCGCCGATGCCGACCCACGATGCTGTCTCCTCGGGGACTGCCTCATCCCCTGCGCCTGGCGCGCCGGCAAGCAGGCGCATGCCTTCGAAGAAGCTGATGCCGTCGGCATGCTCCTTCTCCACCTGCTTCCAGTGCGCCAGCGCTTCGCGCAAGCGCTCTGGATCGACCTCCACCCACTTGCCCCGGAGAAACAGCAGCCCCTCGGTGCTGGCCAGAAGCTGGCGGCGTTCCTCGTCGGTCAGCGTAGCGCCATCCAGCGTCAGGCCGACCTGAAAATCCAGCAGCTTGTCCAGCCCGACCGCGCTGGCGCGCTGCTTGCCGATCTGCACGCGCACTTGCGGGCGCGGCGGCCGCCGCGCCGACCACCAGTCGGGCACGCGCACGACCACGCCGGCTTCCTCCATCTGCGGGGCCTCGCTGAGGAATCGATACGCCTGGCGAATCGTCCAGGCCTGTGGCGCAAATAGCGTCTTGTTGTCGAGCAGCTCCAGGACCAGGCCGCTTTTTTCGCCGGCGCGTTTGACCGGCTCGAGCAGCGACTCCAGTTTGTCCCGGTCCCGAGCGGCGGCATACTGCTTGAGCGCCTCGGCCAACGGCAGGTGTTGCGGCCTGGCCTGCCCGGAGAGCCGGTGCGTATACGTGGCCAGAAATGCAAACGGCCGCTCGGCGTCGCGCTTGTTTTCGGCAAGGTGAAAAGTCACGCGCCCCAGCAGATGCCACAACGGATTGACCGTGCGCAGATAAGCTGCCGGACCGCCCGCAAAGCCCTCTGCTCGCTCCGCGACCAAGTCACGCAGCTCCTGCCAGAGCGCGCGGAACACAGGAGGGCTCAGGTACTCCAGCCCGCGCATCGGCGGCGCTTCCGCCACCCACGCCGCCATTTCCTCGTCCGGCGGAGCGGGAATCGCAGTCCACTGCGCGAAGCCGGCTTCGCCCAGCCGGCAAACCGCCTGAAAGAGCCGCCGCGCCATCTCCCGCCAGAACACCAGCGCCCCCGGCAGCTCACGATCCATCTCCTGGGAGGCCAGGACCAGTAAGCCCTCCGCTGGAGATTTGCCGAAGGCCTCTTCCAGAGCGCGCGTCGCGGCATCGGAAAGCGCCGGCAGGCTCTCCGGATCGGGCGCCAGGCGCAGGGAGCCAACGGGCGTGATGATCAGGGTTATGCTCATAGGGTTAGATTTATGAACCGGTAAATTCCGGAACGCATGGCCTTCACGTTTTGGATGATCAAATGATTTTGACGGATTGATGCTCGATATTGACTTCAAGCCAATAAAGATCATATGATTAGTTACCCGGTCCTCGACTGGCAAATTCGAGAGGTCCCGATAACTTATCCGCCTCTTCTCCAACTATCTTGAAGGGGTGGATTGTGATGGCGGCTGACGAAGACAACGACCCCGAGGTGGCTCGCACCCGACTCCTAGAACTGCTGGAGGGAGACGATTGCGAATGGCAGTTTAGCGAGCGTGCAAGAAGCCAGGGCAAAGAGACTTTGCGGTGGCTTCATAACAGGCAACCGACAGACTGGGAAATGGTTGAATATGTCATCGGCCTTCTGAAGGCGAAAACGGAACTTCGGTGCGCGCCGCAAGGGGATCCACCTGGCTCGAGGGGAATCGCTTGGCAGATGACGGACACGAGAAACGTCTTCGTCAAGCTTCGGATTTGCGAACGCCGCATGGGTGAAGAGTACGCCTATATCCAGAGCATTCACGAAAGCGTTCATCCGCAGCGACGAGGAGAAGCCTAGTCATGAAACAAGAATTATCTACCGCCGGCGTCAAATGTCCGGAATGCGGCCAGGGGCAGCTCCGCACTATCACCCGGACGGAGGAATTCGATTTCGATCTTGGTGACGAAATCGTGAAGGTTCGGGCGGAGAATGTGCCTGTCGAAAAGTGCGACAGGTGCGGCGAAGAGATGAGCGGTCCCGCCGCGGCCAGGGTGCGTCATGAAGCAATTTGTCGAGCAGCGGGACTGCTGGCGCCTTCTGAGATCAAGGCCATTCGCGATGAGTTCGGCTGGTCCCAGCAACATATGGCGGAACTGACGGACATAGGGATTGCCACTCTCTCGCGTTGGGAGCGCGGGCGACTTTTGCAAAACCGGAGCCATAACAAAATCCTTCAAGCCATTCGGGATTGCCCGCCGTTTCGGGAGTACCTCGAAGAGTCACTCGCCTCGAAAACGAGAAGGCAGGAACCGGGACCAGTTTCTGTCAATCGGGTCTTTCGATGCATCAAACGGGAAATCTACGTGGGCGTGGAATTCAGCCTGCGGAACTGAGCGAGGCGAGCCTTGTACGTCATTACGTTCTACTCATTCAAAGGCGGCGTGGGCCGCACGATGGCCCTTGTCAATGTCGCCGCCGAATTGGTGCGTCGGGGCCGGAAGGTGCTCGTCGTCGATTTCGACCTCGAGGCGCCGGGGCTGGAAACGTACAAGCACTTGCGTCCGGCGAAACCGCACCCTGGTATTGTCGAATACGTCACGGAGTTCCGGCGATCCTACGCAGTGCCGAGCCTGCTCGACTACATTTATGAAGCGAAAGCGATTGGCAAAAAGGGCGGCCGGCTGTGGGTTATGCCAGCTGGGCGGCGCGACCGGGCTTATCGCAACGCTTTGGCAAGGCTCGACTGGCAGCGACTATATAAGAATGAGGACGGATTCTTACTATTTGAAGACACCAAGAAAGGGTGGGAAGAGGAACTGAATCCGGACTACGTCCTCATCGATTCGCGTACCGGCGACACCGACGTCCTCGGCATCTGCACGCGTCAGTTGCCGGAAGCCGTGGTCCTGATGTTCACGCCGAACGAGCAGAACTTGGCCGGTTTGAAGAACGTCTGCGAAGATATTCGCCGAGAGGAAACGGAGGGGCTGAAGAAAAAGATCCGGCTGCATTTCGTGGCGGCCAACGTACCGGACCTTGATGATGAGAATCGTATTCTGCGCCAGCAAATCAACGCATTCCGCGAACGCTTGGCCTTCAAGGAACTTTCCAGCGTGATCAGACGATATGAGAATCTAACCCTTCTCAATCAAAACGTCTTCGTGCTGGATCGTCCACACAGCAAATTGGCGCGCTCGTATCGGCGTCTTGTTCGGACGCTCCTCAAGGATAATCTGGCGGATCGCGATGGTGCGTTATTTTTCCTTCAAGATTACCGAGAGAGGCATAAAACGCGCATTGAAGGGACGGACCGTGTGAATCGTCTTAGCCCTGCCGCCCAGATCAGCAGCGATAGGACAGTATATATTCATACCATCCAGATGGTCCGCGATGGGACAGTATATGTTCATGACAACGAAGGCCGCTGGGTCATGAGTGTTTCTCAATTGGAAGACAAAAATTCTCTACGAGAGATTGCACGGCACTTCGATAGCGACGCAGAAATCCTGAACAAGGTCGCTGAATGCTTTATCGTCGAAGAAGATTTCCGAAACGCTGTCCAAATGTTCGACCGGGCTTTGCGATCGAAGCCGGACCATGCCGGTGCCCTTCTCCATCGCGCTATATGCAAACTGAACCTTGCGTTGGTCGATGAAGCCGCCGACGATCTGATCGCTTGCCTTCGCTTACCGGCTTCGGATGCCCCTTTCAGCGCGATTAATAACCCGGTCGATAACAGAGCTATCTTTATGCGTCAGTTCCATAGCAGAGCGCTTGCTAAGCTCCATGATATTGCACCGCGCCGCATATTAGATGTTGCGGATATGTTGGAGACACAAAGTCTACAAGGAGTGGAGGCAGAACTGGTCGCTGACTTTCTATGTGATACGGAGGAAGGGATACCTCGCGCTGCACGCCTGTTGCGGGCATCTCTTGCTGGCGATGAGACCAAAAGGTTTGGGTCGGCTACTGTCCGAGCCCTTCTGCGGGCGCGTTGCTGGAAAGAGATTCTTGACTTGAAGGGAGCAGGAAGACTTGAGCAAAAGGGGGCCGGCTCTATGGTTGAACTTGCACTGGCGTACTGGGGCGAGGATGGCGAGATACCGAAATCTCTTTGCAATCAGGCACTGGAAGCAATTCTAAGCGACGAGCAATTCCTCATTAATTGGGGATTTCAAGCCGTTGCCTTGCTATCTTGGGGTACCGGTAATGTGGCAGATGCGATCGAGCATCTCAAACAAGCGGAACACAGAGCGCGTGCACAGACCGACGACTCCTTTTCCTCAGAAAATGCGGATAAGGTCTTTTCAGTATGGCGGCTGAGCAACGTATCGATCGAACAATTCGTGGATGACTGCCAATTGTTGCACCGCATGTTCCACGGCGAACCCCTGCGGCCGGCGTTTCTTGGTCCGCCACTTTCGTCTACGCCAAAATAGTCGAGCGATTTGCTCGGCCGCCGATCAAAACGGGATAGACGTGGTAGCAGACTGCGGCTTTCAGCGCACCTTCACCGCGCGTCCGCGCCACACGATGCTCCCCCTCGCCACGTAGTGGTAAAGCGCCCGCAACAAGCAGCACCAGAGCGAGATTACCAGCAAAGGAAAGAGCAACGCCTTCGCCGGGTGAAACCGAAATAGACTTCGGCTCGGCCAGAGCGACGCGTACTCGGCGACATAGCCGGCGCAACCCGCGAAAAGCACGCTTGCGTGACCCTCCCACGCGCCGACCAAGATCGATACCACGGGTGTCCAGAAGACCAGCAGCGGCCACAGCAGGCGCAGGGGGGCCAGCCAAATGCGGCCTTGCAGTCCGGACAGGACGTTCTTGGTCGGTGCCCAGAAGGCATCCGCCGCACTTTTGAACAGACGGACCTGGAGCAGGTGCGGGGCCGCCCGGAAGCCCAGGCGGTAGCCGTGCTTCTTTAACTGCCGTGCCAGCGCGAGATCATCACACATGTCCGCCTTGATGGCCTCGAAGCCGCCAATAGCCTGAAAGGCGCCGCGCCGCACGAGCATAAAGGCGCCCGCGGCGTACACGTCCGGAGCGGTGCCGTCCCGGAGTCCCGGCCTGGCAAACTTAACCATGATTCCCCAGGCAAAACCCACCGTCACGATGTTCTCCCACAGCGAGCCACAGCGCACGAGCGGCAACAGGCTTAAGAAATCAAGTTGGTGCTCTTCCATCTCCGCCAGGGCGAGCGTCAAGCACGCCGGCTGGTACAGAATATCCGCATCGGTGAAGAGCAAGTACGCGCCGGATGCCCGCACCGCCGCCTGCTGCATGGCGTTCTGTTTGCCCAGCCAACCCGGCGGCAGCGGCGGCTGATGGATCACCTGCACGCGCGGATCGGCGCGTGCGGCCGCTGCCGCGATCATGCCCGTCCGATCCGTCGAGTGGTCGTCCACGACAATGACTTCCAACGTTACATCCGCTTGCTGCAGGACGGACTGCAGAGCAGCAGCCAGATCCTGCTCTTCATTCCGTGCAGGCACGATCACGGTTACTTGCGTTGTTCGCTTGCCGCTTGTGAGGGGAACAGAATGCCAGCGAATGCGTCTGGCGGCAATCACGAGGCGGACGCCCACTGCCAGAGCGAGGCAAGCCACGCCAAGACAGAGAACCACAAGGATTGCGTCCCCTGTTGACCCCATACGTGCTAATGACTGGCAATCACGGAGTTCACGGCGCCCTCGACCACCGCCGCTCCGCTGATGAGTTCTTGCACGGCGTCGGCGTCCGTCAGGCGCTCTTGCCAGAGATCTTCTAGCTGCCCGAGCAGCCAGTCCTGGGCATAGGCGTGGGAGTCCCAAAGCTTGACGAATTGATGCACGCGCACCGGGTCGGCGCCGAGGTGGCGGGCGGCATAATCGCAGCCGCGTTCCAGGTCTGCCGCCTGACTGAGAAAGCGCAAATCGTTCACCACTTGCCCGGCCGGCATCCCATGGGCCACAGGACACAGATGACTTCCCCGGGCCCAAGCCCCCTGCGCTGCCCGCTCGGCGCGGAGATCGTCCAGGAGGACGATCAGGTTTAAGTTCTGAAAATGGCCGAATACGCCATGAATGATGGGGTTTGCGTTCATGACCTTTTCCAGCAAAAGAAGGCGGTTGAAGCTCCAGCCATTCTTCTCAAGCCTTCTTAACGATCGGCACAAGCGCCTGCCGGACCCAGTCCTGAAAGGCGCCGACCAGCGTAGTTTCATCTAATGTCGTGATTTGCTTCAAGAAGCGCTCCACTTCCGCCATGGGAAGAAACGGGAAGCACCGGCTTTGTTCGCTGCGCTCGTACTGGCCGTCCGGACGCAAAACGTAAATATGCAGGGCATCGCCGTCGAAGCGCCAGAGTTCCGGAACCCGAAGCGCGGCATAGATAGCCTGGCGATCCATTGAGCTCCTGCTGACATCGATTTCAAGAGCCAGGTCCGGTGGCGGATCCACGGCGAGGTCGATGTGCAGCTTGCCTCGCACCCGGGCCTCATTCTGGATGTAATAACACTCATCGGATTCGAGGCCGCGCTGCAGTTCCTTGCGGTCGAGCGTGGTTGACCCAGCGCTCCTTATTGGCATACGCAATTCAAGAGTCAGAATCTCGACAAAGCGACCTAAAAGCGTCTTGTAGGTCTCGTGTGCCGACGAGAGCGTCATGATTTCCAAACTCCCGCGATCATAGGTCAGGTGAATGGGCCGGTCTCCCAAATCGGCCAGAAGAGCCTGATAAGTTTCCCAGCGGATGCCCGTCAGCAGGACATGCTCCTCGCCAGGATCGGCAGCCGTGGCGCGTCCTGCTGGCGGCGCTCTTCTGGCTTTCGGCTCGGTGGCGGTAATCATTAGCTGCTCCCTTAAGCCGCAAAAGACAAATAAGCTTCTCGGTAACATCATACTCTGCCGAGGCCATTTTATTGCTATAATCGTTTGCTCCCTGAATTTTGATGCACTGGGCTCCTTTGGGGCTGCTGTTTGGCCATCTTGCCCCCCGGCTCAAGAAACGTGGCAAACTGGCAAACTCAATTTTTCCCCAGACTTAACTTTCTATGCCTGTTAGCTTTATGGTCCAAACTGAGTTTGCCAACCGTGGCAAACTCAGTTGGCACACTGGCAAACTCATTTTTGGCACGGAATGCCTGTAACCTTCTCCGCCGCTTTGCGGAATCAGTGGTAGCGGGAGAATTGATGTCGCGTAAGGCCGCCGACACTGAAGAACTGCTGGGGCGGGCTCGGAATGGGGATCGGGTTGCGCGCGAGGAGCTGCTCATGCATCACCGGGACAGGCTGCGGCGCATGATTGCCATCCGGCTCGACCGCCGCATGGCCGCGCGCGTCGATCCCTCCGATGTCGTGCAGGAAGCCTTGACGCAGGCTTCGCAACGGCTGTCCGGCTATCTGCGCGAGCGGCCGGTGCCGTTCTATCCGTGGTTGCGGCAACTGGCGTGGGAGCGGCTCATCGAGTTGAACCGCCGCCACATCTACGCCCAGAAACGCAGCGTCACCCGCGAAGAATCGTGCAGCATGGACCTGCCGGACGAGTCGGCCATGGAGCTGGCCAACCGGCTGCTGGCGCCGGGCAGCAGTCCCATGAATCAGCTGCTGCGCGCCGAGCAGCGCGCGCGGGTCCAGGCCGCTCTCACGCGCCTCGGCGAACGCGACCGGGAGATTCTGGTGCTGCGTCATCTCGAGCAACTCTCGACCGCCGAGATGGCCGCCGTGCTCCACATCAGCGAAGGCGCGGTCAAGACCAGGCACCTGCGCGCCTTGCAGCGGTTCCGTGACCTCCTCACCGCCGAACGCGGGGAGGATGAATCATGACGCTGCAAGACACGGTGCCTTCGCCCGCCGTCAAACCGGACCCGGTTCTCGCCGACCTGATCGAGGAACTGACGGGCAAACTGCAGGCCGGCGAGAAAGTCGATCTGGCTGCGTATGCCGATGCGCATCCCGCCCACGCCCAGCAGTTGCGGCAATTGCTGCCCGCCCTGCAGATGCTGGCGGCGGTGGGCAGCTCGGCCGGGGGACATTCCGCTTCGGCCTCGGCGTCCGAATTGGAGCCGCGGCTCGTGTCCGGCGTGCTGGGGGATTATCGCATCATCCGCCAGATCGGCCGCGGCGGCATGGGAATTGTCTACGAGGCCGAGCAGATCTCGCTCAAGCGCCGCGTGGCGCTGAAGGTGCTGCCGTTCGCGGCCATGCTCGATGATCGGCAGTTGCAGCGTTTTCAGAACGAGGCCCGGGCAGCTGCCTGTCTGCACCACAACAACATTGTGCCGGTGTTCGCGGTCGGTTGTGACCGCAACCTGCATTATTACGCGATGCAGTTCATCGACGGCCAGAGCCTGGAAACCCTGATCCGCGAGCTGCGGCGGCAGGGCGGCCTGGAAAAGGACGACGATCAGACCAGCAGCGCGGCCCCGGCCAGCTCCGCGGCCACGACGTCGCCGCTGGCCGCGCTGCCGACCGAACGCTCCAATCGCGGGCGGGGCTATTTTCGCGCGGCGGCGCAGCTCGGCAAGCAGGCGGCCCTGGCTCTCGAACACGCCCACCAGCAGAGCGTCGTCCATCGCGACATCAAGCCCGGCAACCTGCTTGTCGACCGCCGCGGCGAAATCTGGATCACCGATTTCGGCCTGGCGCGCTGCAAGGGCGACACCGAGCTGACGCGCACGGGCGACCTGCTCGGCACCGTCCGTTACATGAGCCCGGAGCAGGCGCAGGGGAAGCCCGGCCTGATGGATCATCGCACCGATATTTACTCGCTCGGCGCGACCCTGTACGAACTGTTGACGCTCCGCCCTGTCTTTGCGGGGCGCGACCGGCAACAACTGCTGCGCTCTGCAGAAAGCCGCGCACCTCGCACGCGACGAGAACGCCCTGCGCGGCTTTTATCTGGCCATGGCCCGCTGGCAAGCCGGCGATCGCCAGTTGGCCGGTCAGGCATATGAGCAAGCGCTCGGCTGGATGCAGAAGAACCATAAGCCGCAAGCGCAGTGGCATGGGAACAACCGCGGACTCGATGCCTTGCAAACCGAAGCCACGGCATTGCTTGGCAGGTAAGAACTCAAAAAAAGGTATGCATATGTGGAAAATGACCAAACGCTCTCGGTCTGGACCAAGATTCAACACGGCCAGAAGCTCGCCGAGCTTCGAACGTCTGGAGGACCGCTGTCTTCTCGACGCGGCGCCGACGCAATTCGGCACTGCGGACGCGTTCATTCAGTACCTGCGCAACACCGCGCTGACTAATTACAAGGACCTCTTCGGGACGCATTTCCAAACGTATAACTACCGCGGTCCCGTCACCTTTGTCGATAATGTCCCCGGGGCCTTCACTAACGCGGAAGCCAACGTGCAGGCTGCCTCCCCGCTCAGTTTCTCGCAAACCAATGTCCAGGTTCCGGGCGTCGATGAAGGGGACATCGTCAAGACGGACGGCCGCTTCATCTACGACCTGAACGGCCCGGAGGAGGTCATCCTCGACGCCAACCCGGCGAACGTACACATCGTGTCGCGGACGCCGATTGAGGGTTATACTCTTGCCGAGTACGTCAACGGCAGCCGGCTCACGGTCATCTCCACCGTCTATCAGAGCAGCACGAGCATCGAGCCCGTGGTGCGCTCCGCCGACGGCTTCCCGCTGGTCTACCCCACCTACTCGAAGATCAAGATCACTGTCCTGGACGTAACCGATCCGACCGCCCCGCAGGTGGCCGACGCGACCTACATGGACGGCACCTACGTCACCTCGCGGGCCATTGGCGACAACATCTATATTGTTGACCAGAATTATTTCGCGGGTTTGCCGGCGCCTGCGTATACGTCCTTCAATAATGAGGGCATCTACGAATCCCAGGACCAGTACCTGGCGCGCATCTCCGGACACGAGCTGGACCTATCGCTGCCGCACCTTTACACGGCCACCGGCGATCCCAAGAACCCGCTGCAGCCGATTGGCTTCGTCGCCGATCCCGCCCTGATCTTCAAGCCGCGCTCGGCCAATGATTACAATCTTCTGACCGTCGCCGTGTTCGACGACACGAGCAACACGCCGGGGCCGGCCAATTCGGTCAGCGTGCTGAGTTCCTATGCCTCGACCGTGTACGCCTCGCTCAGCCATCTCTACGTGGCCTTGCCGCGCTGGGACAACACCGGCAGCGGCGGCTCGGAGATCCTGCAGTTCACGCTCAACGGCTCGCAGGTGAACCTCAATGCCGACGGCGTGGTTCCCGGCCAGGTCATCAATCAGTTCTCGATGGACGAACTGGGCCAGTATTTCCGCATCGTGACTACGGCGAACTGGGGTGTCAACGCCGTCACCAGCCTTTATGTCTTCACGGTGAATGGCGGCACTCTGGATCTTGTCGGCAGCGTCGGGCCGTTGGCGCCGGGGCAGGCCGAGCGCGGCGTGCGCTTCATGGGCAACACCGCCTTCATCGTGACCTTCCTGGGCGTCGATCCGCTGTTCGCCGTGGACCTGAGTAATCCCAGTACGCCGCGCTCCGTGGGCGAGCTGCATTTCCCGGGCGTCGATTCCTATCTCCAACCGCTCGACGCCACCCATTTGCTGGGTGTCGGCCGCAGCGGCACTTACAACAGCCAGTTGACCCTCTCCCTGTTCGATGTCTCCAACATCAGCGCGCCCGCCCTGGTCGATCAGTACACGATCGCGCCGAACGGTTGGAGCTGGTGGTGGGGCAGCGGTTCGGAAGCCGAATGGGACCATCACGCCCTGGGATACTTCCCCGAGTACAACACGCTGGCCATCCCCATCTACGGCAGCTATGTCGGCACGAACTACACCGGCTATGTATCAAGCCTGTGGGTCTTTCACATTGACCCGAGCAAGGGCTTCACGCTGCTGGGACAGATCAATCATGACTCCCAGGTGCGCCGCAGCGTTCGCATCAACGACCAGCTCTATTCCATCGCGGATGATTCGGTTCAGGTGCACCCGATCCTGGACCCGCAAGCGGCCAGCCCGGACGTGCGCATCCACGATTTTCCGCGCTTCCCCAATAATAACCCGCTCTTTCCCTTCCAGAATCAGCCGTTCAGCGGCGAGGTGGTCAACTTCAAGGTCAGCGATCCAACCGGCCTGCAGGCGACGATCGACTGGGGCGACGGGCAAACTTCGGCGGGCACGATTGAGCCCGATCCGGACGACAGCGGCCGCTACCTGGTCGTCGGCACGCACACGTACACCAAGCTGGGCTCCTTCAGCGTCAACGTGGCCTTCACGCGCAACGGCACGAGCCTGGACACGCTCTATACCTGGTGCGAAGTGACTGCCGTCGATGTGCCCACCCTGCAGTTCATTCACCAGCTTTATCGCGACCTGCTGCATCGCGACGCGGACCCCGCGGGCCTGTCGACCTTCGGCGGCTTTGTCCAGAACTACGGCTGGAGCCATATGCAGGTGGCAAGCGCTATTGAAAATAGCGCCGAATATCAGACAATGCAGGTGCAGAATATGTACACGTCGCTGCTCGGACGGCAGGCGGACGCAGCCGGGCTGAGCGGTTTCGTGGGCTATCTGCAACAGGGCCACTCGCTGCAGCAGGCCCAGGATGTCATGCTCGCCTCCACCGAGTATTTCCAGCACGCGGGCGGCTCCAACCTGGACTTTCTCAAGGCCCTCTACCACGATGTGCTCGGCCGCAACCTGGATGCGACCGGCATGGCCGGCTTTGGACTCGCATTAGCTTCGGGCGCCCCGCGTGCCAACGTGGCGGCGCTGGTAATAAACAGCGCCGAGGCACAGCAGGACATGATCCTGGCCTTCTATCAACAATCGCTGCACCGCGCAGGCGATGCGGCCGGCGTCGCGGGGTTTACGAGCCTGCTGAACAAAGGCACTACCGAGAGCCAGATCCTGGCAATGATCATGGGCTCGGCGGAATACGCCAGGCTGGCAGCGAAATAGTAGCCGGAGAAGTATGTGATGCCATCTGTTTCGCCTGACAATCGACGCCGCAGCGGGCCGGTGCGTTATCGGTTTCGGCCGCAGCTCCACGCGCTGGAAGATCGTTGCCTGCTTTCCACCCTCTGGAACAACTTCGCGCTGCCCGACGCCAACGGCCACGTATCGGCCCTTACGAGCGGCCCCGACGGCAACGTCTGGTTTACGGACTCCGCAGCGCACAAAATCGGCCGGATCACGCCCGCGGGAACGATTACGGAATTCGCGCTTTCGAGCAGCAGCAGTCCCGCTCACATCACTCCCGGTCACGACGGCAGCCTGTGGTTCACCGACAATGCTCTTGACGAGATCGCCCGCATCACCGTTCAGGGCGTGGTCACGGAATTCCCCTTGTCCGCGGCCGGCCCCGCGGCGCTGGTAGGCGGCGTGCCCGAAGAAATCGTCACGGCGCAGGACGGCAGCCTGTGGTTCTCGCTGGCCAATCCCGGCGAGCTTGGCCGCCTCAGCACGTCCGGCGTCTTTACCGATTTTCAACTCGGTAATGTCCAGCCCGACAACCTGACCGCGGGCTCGGACGGCAACATTTGGTACATCGATCGCCTGCACAATCAAATCGGCCGCGTGACGCCGGCCGGCGCCATAACCAGCTTCCACTTGCCCAGCGCAGGCGCCGGTACGGCTAATCCCCTGGCCCTCACGCTCGGTCCAGATGGCAACCTTTGGTTCAGCGAGGGCTCGACGGGCGGCCAGATCGGCTGTGTGACGTCTACCGGCAGCTTCACCATGTTCGACCTGGCCGCCGGGCATGCGGCCTTCGGCATCCAGGCCGGCCCCGATTCCAGTTTGTGGTTTACCGAATCCGGCCGGATCGGGCGTTTCAACCCATTCACCGGCATCATGACAGAGTTTCCCTTGCCGGTCGATCCGCCGGCCGTCTTTATGGCCGGGGCGGACGGCAACCTCTGGTTTGCCCAGGGCAGCGTGGTGGCGCAACTCGATCACAGCAATCTGCCGCCGGGGAATATCGTCAGTATTTCCCTGGTTGGGACACTGCCGTCGGTCGATGTCTCGGTGACCTATGTCTTGACGGGGGCAGCGGCTATCAATTTCTTCGGTACGATTGTCATCGATTGGGGCGACGCCCGGTCCTCTGCGGAAACCAATTCCTTCTCTCCAAGCAGTGCTTTGCAAGTCGTCGTCGATCATACGTACGTCGCCCCGGGCCCCTACACAATTCTCCTATCGATCAAGCAGTCAAATGGCGTTCTCATCAAGACCACATTTCCGCTGGTACAAAACGCGAGCGACGCATCTGGATCTGTTCCCGCATCCGGCTTGCCAGGTGGTTCGCCGGTTGGCTTTGGCGGCGGGTTCGGCGGCTTCGATTCGAATGGGCAGCATCCCTGGAAAAGCCTGACGGATCACGGGACGCCGACCACGCCGGGCTCGCGGGCCGGGACCGTCGCTTTCCCCTATGCGACGCAAGCGCTAGAAGGCTTTACCAGCCTGCCCTCGGGTCGGGGCTTCGTCCTGGTCATATCTCTGGCGTATTCATCAGGCAATAGTCAGCCCGAGCCCGCCGCCGACGCTGTGGCTCCCGCCTCTACGCGCGTGGGAGAGGCCAACGCAACGCGCGTGGCCGGCCCAGACGAAGCTGCGGCGGCTTCGTCTCCTGTCAGGCTGGCGGCAGGATATGGCAGCCGCAGAGAGAATGCACTGCCCGCTTCCGGCTCGGAGCTCGCCGAATCGTCCGTCTTACCCGCTACGATGCAGACGGTGCAAACCGCCCTCGACGAGCCTGGCCCCGTACTTGTCGGCGAACCGCTTCGAGGGGCTGTGCCGAGCGAACAGGACCTGCTCTCTCTCGCCTGGGATATTGTGGCTGCCGATGCGCCCCAGCGTCGCGAAGGGGCGGGGTCATGGGCTTGGTTGGAGAGGGCTCTGATCGGCACTACACTGGGCGCGGTCGCCACGGGATCGATGCTTTGGGGCCTTGACTTGAACCGGCGGCGAATCGAGGTCCGTCGCTCGCAGCTTAAGGACGGCGCATACCTGCTTGCCGCCAGCCGCTAATGCTCTGCCGCCTGCCGCGCGAATACGGCGACCCGTCACGCCAACCCCGACCAGCGTCTCCAGATCCACTCCACGGCCAGCAATCCCACCAGCAGCAGCCACAAGCCGGGATGGTCCCACACGGGCGCCCGCGACACGATAACTTCACCCGCGGCCGTCGCGTAACTGTTGAGCACCTGAGCCAGCTCGTCGGCGCTATGCAGCACTTTGCCATTAGTGAGGCGGGCGAGATCTTCCAGGCAGCCCGGGTCGGGGCGCGGGTCGTGAAATTCCACAGGATCATCCAGAATCTGAACGTCCACAACACCCTGGGCCGCGAGTCGGTCCCCTTCCATGGCGATGACTTCGAGCGCCGCCGTTCGATGCGGCGCGGCTTCACTCCCCGACGGAGCGGGGATGCGCTGCAGGGGCGGGGCGCTAAATTCGCCCTGATAAATGCGCTCTGCTTGCCTGGGCGTCAGCGCCGCTTCCTGAATGACCGTGGTCGGCCCACTCTTGCCCGCCTGACCCGTGGCACGGAGCCGAGCCAGGAGGCGGTACGTCGTGGTCGCCTCCATCTTACTATCGTAGGCCTGGGCAGAGATCTTGATCGGCTGGCCGGGACGGTACAGGATCTTGTCGGTATCGATGCGGAGCCGGCGATTGCCCTGGGCGGAGTTCTCAACGAGCCAGTAGATGACGTTACGCCAGAACTTGCGGAAGTAGCGGTTGTCCCCCTCCCCCCACAGGCGCTCGAAATCAATGCCCCAGCCCTGGGTCGAATCCGTGAGCATGGCGAAGCTCCGCCCGCGGCCAAATGGTTCACAGGAAAAGATCGGCATGATCCCCGAAGTGGAAATCTCCCGGTCGCAAAAGCCCAGTGCCGTGGCGGCGGGCTTGAGACGGTCGCCCTGATTGGTGCCGTAGAACTGCGGCATCTCGGCGAGGACCTGACGGTTCTTGACGGGATCGTCCACAATCCGCCAGACCGGATGCCGCTCCATTTCCGGCGGGATGCGCACGCGGAAGGTTTGGTTGTGGTAGTAGCCGTCGCCCCCGCCCATTTCAATGGGCACCAGGCCGTCCCAAACGGTCTGTTTCCAGCGGCCGGAGCCAAAGCTCGTGAAGCCGCCGATCATGACAAAGCCGCCGCCGCGCTCCGCCACCAGCTCGACCGTCCAGTCGAGCTGCTCTTGCGTAAAGGCGGCGCGGGCGATGTCGCTGCAAATCACCACATCATAAGTGAAGAGCTCCTCGCGCGTGCTCGGGAAGCCACGGCTGGGATCGTTGACGCGGAACAGGATCGGCTTATCCGCTAGCTGGTTGTTGACCTCCAGGCAGACGCACTCGATGTTCGGGTCTTCCTGAAGCGCGTCCTGGATGTAGCGGTACTCTCCGGGCGGGCTGACCGTCCCCTCCATGTAAATCACGCGGATCTTTCCCTTGCGGGCGCCGATCCGGAAGGGCACGCGGTTATTCTCTTCGGTTGCTTCTCCCTCAAGAGGCGGCACCTCGACCAGCAACTGGCCCGCGGCGGGGTCGTGAGTCAGAATGAGCTCGTGCTCTTGCTGACCATCCTTCAGGGTAATCGGCAAGGTGGCCAGCGGCGGCCGTTGCGGATCGCTGAGCGACCGGATGCGCACTTCCGCCCGGCGCTCAGCGAAGCCGTGGCTGCGCGTGAGCACGCGCACCGGCACGCGGCTGCCCGGCGGCGCGTCCCGCGGCGCCAGCACATCCTGAATGGCAACGTCTGCCGATGTATTCAAATCGCCCACGGGAAAGACATGCACGGGCACCTGGAACCGCCGATAAGCGGCCGCGACCGCGGCGGCGTCGTCCGGTTCCGTGCTTCTGCCGTCGGAGAACACGACGACGCTGCTGGGCAGTGTCTCAAAACGCGACAGGAGATGCGCCAGTGATTCATGCAAGCGCGTGGCATCATCGTTGGCGTCGAGTTGATCTGTGCTTCTAAGAGCAAGCAGGTCCTGGCCGAAGCGATACAAGCTGGTGTGCGCCGGCGTCTTTCCGGGCAACAAACCATTGCTCTGAGCAATAACCTGTTTGACCTGCTGCAGCCGGCTGAACGGCTTCTCGAGCGCCATGCTCCGCGAGCAGTCCACCAGGTAGACCACTTCCGGGGCGACGGGGGGCAAGCGGCTTTCCCTGATGCGTACGGGATTGAGCAACAACGTGAGCAAGACCGCCAATACCGCTCCGCGCACGATCAAGAGCGGCCAACTGCGCGCCGTCGCCGTGCGGGCAAAGCGCCGCGCCAACAGCAAGACCACGGCCACGGCGCCTATCAGCCCCGCAAAGGCCGGGCTGCCCAGCGAGGGAAACCATTCCAGTGAATCCATGCCGCCATCGTGGTCGAAGCCAACGGCCAAGTCAATATGTCGAGCTGTAACGTGGGGGCTCGTTATTGCTCGCGATCATTCAAAAGGATGTCCCGGGCTGCCCGCCCAATCCCTTTACGATTCTGGACGGCGTGCTGTGACTGCTAAAGCGCGCCGGCATCTGTACAAAACATGGCGTCGAAGGGGATGACCTTCGGGCAGCAGCGGATGGTCGAAGTCATCACCTGGCGAGTGGACCATGCCGATTTTCTCCATCACCCGTCTGGAGCGCAGATTTGCCGGAACGGTGAACGAAACGACCTCTTCCACTCGCAGCGCGTCAAAAGCGAAGACCAGCGCCGCCCGCGCTCCTTCCGTTGCATAGCCGCGGTCCCAGTGCTCGGCAGCGAGGCGCCAGCCGATCTCGATGCATGGCGTAAAAGAAGCCTCAAAGCGCGGGATGGATAGTCCAACGAAACCGGCGAACGGGGTAATGCCAGGAATCGCCACGGCCCAAAGTCCAAACCCATGTTCCTGAAAATGGGCCTCGATGAGGTCTGCCCGCGCATCGCTCTCTTGCCGGGACAGCACCTTCGGAAAGAATTCCATCACGCGTGGATCGGAGTTCAAGCTGGCAAACGGCGCGCGATCGGCCTCTGTCCAGCGCCGTAGCCGGAGGCGGTCTGTTTGCAGCTCGCGTGGCAGATTCATGTCGCGACGACCTTGTGGTGGGTGGTCCCGATCACATTGACTCGTCGTTGAAAGCGAAAACCAAGATCGCTTCTCATCATTCTAATCTAAAATAGTTGTTGCTGGCTGCGTTGCCACCGGAGGCCAAGACTTGACCAGCGCCGCCGACCGGAGATGCTGGAAACTCCAGAAAGTTCACGCCTTGCGAATGGCACACAACGTGCTGTCATTAAGCGACCACTATCCTGGAGGACTTCAAGCCGTGATGACTCAATGCCGTTCTGTTGGTTTGGCCGCTCTTCTCGCTCTTTGCGCTGGCGGCGTCACCTTTGGCCCAGTGCCTGCAAAGGCGGCCGGGCCCAGCGCGAAGGAGGTAAAAGCTATCGCGGACCGGGCCGCGGCTTATCTCAAGACGACCCAGGGCGCCGATGGCAGCTTCTCGCCGCAGCGCGCGGGTCCCGGAATTACCGCCGTCGTGGCGGCGGCATTGCTCCGCAACGGCTTCAGCAGCGACGACCCTATGGTTGCCAGGGCTCTGGCCTACCTCGAAAAAAATGTCCAGAAGGATGGCGGCATTTATGACAAGTTCCTGGCCAATTACACCACCAGCGTGGCTCTGATGGCGTTCGTGGAAGCCAACAAGGACGGACGCTATGACGCGGCCATCAAGGGCGCCACGAAATTCCTACGCGGCATGCAGTTTGACGATAGCAAGGTTGAATCCGGCGACGCCAAATATGGCGGCGTGGGCTACGACGGCAAATCGCGGCCCGATCTGTCCAATACCCAGTACTTCCTCGATGCCCTGCAAGCGGCCGGCGTCGCCAAGGACGACCCGGCGGTTAAGCGCGCCCTGATGTTTGTCAGCCGTTGCCAGAACCTGGCCGGTGAACATAACGATCAGGCCTTCGCCAGCAAAGCCAGCGCCGACGACAAGGGCGGCCTGGTCTATGATCCGCTCGCCCAGGACAGCAAGCGTCAGCAGACGCCCCAGGGCGGCCTGCGTTCCGCCGGCGCCATGACGTATGCTGGGTTGAAGAGTTTTCTGTACGCCGGCCTGAGCAAGGATGACCCACGCGTGCAGGGCGCGGTGCGCTGGATCCGTGTCCACTACACCCTTGAGGAAAATCCCGGCATGGGCCAGGCCGGCCTCTACTATTATTACCACACCTTCGCCAAGGCCATGACCGCCCTGAAGGAGGACAACTTCCAGGATGCCAAGGGAGTCCAGCACGATTGGCGCAAGGAGTTGTTCGAGGCCCTGAAGAAACGCCAGCGCCCCGACGGCAGCTTCCTGAACCGCGGCGACAAGGCCTTCGGCGAGGGCGATGCCAACTTGGCCACGGCGTTTGCACTCTTGACGCTCAGCTACGTCCAGGCGCCGGCGAAGTAAAACCGTGTGCCATGCCTTGTCCGAGCAGGCGGGCCAATATGTCCTGACCGCGCTCCTGCAGATTCAGCGCTGACTGCTCGCCCAGGCGCTCCTTGACCCAGGCGTAGCCCGCCGACAGCCCCGAGCAGCGCCGCAGGTTGTGGGCGTCGCTGGCGAGCACGGCATCCGGGAAGGCACGCAGCATGGTCTCGCCGGCGGCCTGGGACGACGCGCCGTGATTGCCCAGCAGCGAATCGACGGTGATTTGCAGCCAGGCCCCCGCGTCCACCAGCGCGCTCAGACGGCCGAAGTCTTTCTGGAGATAATCGAAACGCTCGGGGTGGGCGAGAACGGCGACCGTGCCGCGATCCTGGAGCCAGCGCACCAGATCGGCGGCATCCGGCGGGCACAGCGCTTCCTTCCACGGCAGCTCGAAGAGAGTGAACCCCGGGTTATCACCCAGGTGGCAGTAGAGATCGGCATCGTAATCACGGCGGTAGGCGGCCGTATCCGTGACCTGAATCTCCGAGCCGGCCAGGACGGTGAGCGGAATCTGGGCCTCTGTCAACGCCTTGTTGAGGCGCGCCACGTGCGGCAGGATATCGCTGCGCAGCAGCCGCAGGTGACGATGGCAGTGCGGCGTGGCGACAATGTGGCGAATGCCGTCGGCAACGCTGAAGCGGGCCATGGCCAACGCCTCTTCCACAGATGCGGCGCCATCGTCGACTCCGGGCAAGATGTGGCAATGCAGGTCAAGCACGTAATTCTCCGATTCTCAATCCTTATCTCCCCACACTTTGCAGGAACCCGGCTCTTACCGCCGTGACGAGCCACGCTCGACGACAAGGCGCTGCCCGCTTTGAAAGGTCTCTGCGACCAAGGCGGTAGCGTTGCTGCGAATGGTAATGGCCCCGTGCGGCCAGGTGCCCAGGAACAGGGCGCCGCGGGGGGTATAAGGTTCCTCCGGGCGGATTCTGCCGCGTGGCGGACCTTCGCACGAGACCACGAGTTTCGCTTGCGCCCAGGCTGCCAGGTCCGCTTTGTTGACCAGCCGGCTGCCATGATGAGGCGCCATGAAGATATCCAGCCGTCGAGGCGGAGGCAAAGCCAGTAGGCGTTGCAATCCCGCACCCTCGAGATCGCCGGTCAACAGCAACGAATGTCCGGCGTGACGCAGCAGGAGAACCAGGCTGCGCGCGTTCTCGTTGCCTTCGGGGCCGGCTGCGGGCGGATGCAGGACCTCCATGTCAAGGGCGCCGGCCGCCAGGCGATCTCCCGCGCGGACGATCCGGACCGGAACCTTCCGCGCCGCGATGGCGGCCAGGGTCACGCGCACGCCGGGCGTCGTCTTGTCCGCGAACGTCGGGGTGCAGGAGATCTGGCCGATCGCGAAGCGATCCATCAAGGCCGGCAAACCGTTGAAGTGATCCAGGTCGGCATGGGACAGGAAGACCTCGTCGATGCGGCGAACGCCGCGTCGCCACAGGAAGGGCGCGATCTGCCGCCTGGTCACGTCCGGGCCGGCCAGCGAGCCGGCATCGTAGAGCAAGGTTCGGCCATCCGGCGTCTCGATCACCGTGCAGCCGCCATGTCCCACGGCGAGAAAGGTGCAGCGCAGCTCATCGGCAGGCAAGCGCGCGGCGCCGAGGAGCAACCCAACTCCCAGCCAGCCGGCGCCGCCCAGCGCCAGCCAGCGCCGCCGGCCCGGCGCGGGTCTCATGGTCAAGGCAAACAGCAAAAGCGGATAGAAGATCCAGAGCCACCAGTCCGGGATGTCGCCGAGATAAGTATGGCTTCCCGGCAGATGCAAACTGGCATTAACCAGGGCGTCGCAACCGGCCAGGCACCACCGGCTCGGCCAGGCGAACAACGGCGCCAGCGGACTGCACACGGCCGCGGCCAGCAGAGTCAGAAACCCGGTGATGAGGGCGATCGACGTCAAAAGAACCAACGGCGGACCGATCAGGATGCCGGCAAGGGATATCAGGTGATAACGCGCGGCCACGAGTGGGGCGAGGGCCACCCAGATTGTCAAGGTCACGGCATAGCTGGTCAGAAGAAAACGCAAGCCCTGGCGCAGCAAGCGCTGCCAGAGCGGGCGGCTTTCCTCCACCAATTGCTCGAGTGCATCCAGGCGTGTCGCGAACCAACGGCTCGTGCCCCAGTACAGCACAGCGACCGACAGGAACGAGAGCTGGCAGCCGGCATTGAAAAGATCGGTGGGATTGAGGGCGGCCACCACCAGCCAGGCCAGGGCAAACGAGTTTGCCAGCATGGTTTGCCGGCGCAGCAGCAGGCCGCCGCAGTAAACGCACACCATCACCGCCGAACGCATAACCGGCGGCCGGCCCCCCGTCATCAAGGCGTAGGCCAGCAAGAAGAGCGCGACAAAGCAGGCGCCGCGGCTGCGGCGCACGCCCAGCAGCCGCAGCGACCACCACAGCACGGCGGCGAGCACGACCAGATGCTGCCCGGAAATGGCCAGAACGTGAATCACGCCGCTGCGAATGTACCGGTCCCAATCTTCATTGGTCATGGTGGAGCCTTCGCCCAGGAGCAAGGCGACCGCCACACCGCTTTGTTCGGGCGGCAGGCTATCTTGCAGTGTCCGCTGGCCCCAGGCGCGGATGGCCATCAGCCAGCCGGTGAAAGAGTTCGGCCAGCCGCGCGCCAGCCGGCTCACGCCGTCCGCGGTCTTGCTGACGAGTAGCTCCGCGCGAATGCGTTGGTCCTGGAGAAAGCCGGCGTAATCAAATTCTCCCGGATTGGCCGGTCCCTGAGGCGCCACCAGCCGGCCGACCACTTCGACCTCATCGCCGACGTGCAAATCGCGCAGTCTGCCGCCCACCATGAGCTGGGCACGGCCGGAGACCGGCAGCCATTCTTCCTCTTGCTTCAGGCTCGTCACCTGCAAGACGGCGCGCGTGCTGTCGAGCGCGTCCATGGAGCGCAGCGGGTTGTGAGGCGGTTGCCAGACGATGGCCGGCTCTTCCTCCAGGACGGCGCGCACTTGCGCGGCCACCGGCTCGGCAGCAGCGAAACAGCCGATGTCGTTCGACTGGTAGAGATTGCGGTGCGCGTGATGGTATGCGGCGCCCAGGGCCAGGCAGCACAACCCGAGATAGACCACATCCAGCCCGCGCTTGCTGCCCAGCCGAGTCATGGCCCACGCCACGAGCGCCGCCAGCGCGACCGTCAAACTGACCGCGACAGGGACAGTCTGATAGCGGTCGAGGACGATTCCCGCCGTGGCGGCCAGCGCCACCGGTACGAGCGGCGCCTGCCAGACGCTCACGAAGCGCGGTTCGCGGCCGGCTCGAGGCGCGGCCTCGGCGGGGGCAGTTCGGCTTAGGTCCGCAACGGGAGTCATGCCGGTTTCTCCACCGAGAATTTTCTGGCTATGGCCGGCAAATAGCAATCAAGAAATTTTGTTGCCGAGCCGACCGGTGACAATCGCCTAACTCTTCCTAGGTTGAGCAGAGAAGCACGTCACGACAGGGGGCAGCGACATGAGCGAATCCTCCCTTATCGAAACGCTGCGCGGCATCGCCTTTCTGGATGGAGCAACCGAACCCGATCTGCAACGCATTGCCGGCGTGGCGCAACTCGAACAGTATCCGGTCGGCTCGACCCTGTTCCGCGACAACGAAAGCCTCGATTGCATTTTCCTTATCGTCGCGGGCTCCGTGGCACTCGAAATCCCCGGCCCGGACCAGGCCGTGAAGCGCACCTATACCGTCGGCCCGGGTGAATTGCTCGGCTGGTCGCCTCTCCTGAGCAAGCTTCCCATGACGGCGACCGCGCGGCCGCTCACGTTGACGCGCGTCGTAGCCCTCAATGCCGGCAAGGTGCTGGCGCTGTGCGAGCAGGACCCGCGCTTTGGCTACGCCTTCATGCGGCGCACGGCCCAGGCCCTGGCCAGGAGACTTGACGCCACGCGGGCTCAGCTGGTCGATCCGTACCGATAGGCGACACAATGGGAGGGTCAGTCGAATGCCTGTTTTGGACATCTCCCCCGGGAGTTCACTTATGATACCGATTCCGGTCTCAGCGACCGGCACATGGACGTGACCCACGGCGACGCGCTTCCACCTGGGCGAGCACTTGGGGCGGTGATTCTTTTGATTAGGGGAAGCTTGAAAGCAACTACCACTCTGCCCTTTTTCTGGATGCTCCTGAGCAGCTTTTCTTTCGCCTTGATGGGCACCGCGGCACATGCTCTCAACGATTCCTGCGACTGGCAAATTGTCGCCCTGGCGCGCACGGCGCTCGTGCTCGTATTCATCGCGCCGCTCGCGGTGCTGGCGAAGACCAGGCTGGTGATCTGGCGCTCGCGCACGCTGTGGCTGCGCAGCCTGGCGGGCAGCGTGAGTGTGGTGTGCACGTTCTTCGCGCTTAACCGCTTGCCGGTTTCCGAAGTGCTGACGCTGACGAATATGTTTCCGATCTGGGTGGCGCTTCTCTCCTGGCCGCTGCTGCGGGAGCGGCCGTCAGTCGGCGTCTGGATCGCCGTGGCCAGCGGTGTCATTGGCGTCGTGCTTATCCAGCAGCCTCATTTCAGCGAGGGGAAGCTGGCCACGGCGGCGGCCCTGGTCAGCTCGCTGTCCACGGCCGTGGCCATGATCGGGCTGCATCGTTTGCAGCATCTGGAGACGGAAGCCATCGTGCTCCACTTTTCCGCGGTTGCCGTGCTCTTTTGCGTCGCCGCGTTTTTTCTCTTCGGTCATGCCTTTCCGGCGGAAAGCATTTTGAAGCGCACGACGGCGCTGTTGCTGCTCGGAGTTGGGCTCGGCGCGACGGTGGGTCAGATTTTTCTCACCAAGGCGTTTGCCTCAGGGCCGCCGGCCAAGGTCTCGGTCATTGCCCTGACACAGATAGTTTTTGCCATGGGCCTGGAAGTCATGTTCCTGCAGCGCAATTTCAATGGCGTGACGCTTTTTGGCATGGGACTGGTGATGGCGCCGAGCGCGTGGTTGTTGACGTTTCGGGCGTGAGCCGCCGGCGCGTGATTCCGATGTGTGGACCGATCGGCAGAATACTGAATGTTAAATACTGAATACTGAATGGAGAAGTAGCTGCCGTCCTTCCGCATGCAGTATTCAGTATTTATTGTTTGGCACTTTACGGCAAATCAGCCGCCCACAGCTGTCTTGTGCAGTTCGCTGGAGCGCGGCCGGAAGGAGAGGATTTGCGGCCGGGCTTCCTCTTCGTCTGTCTTCTGGGCCACCGGTCGCAGCGGGATGCTCAGCGTGGTCTTGGTGACCCAGTGTCCCTCGTCGGGGGCGCCGTCCCAGCATTGCATGGCGATGCTGTGCACGCGGGCGCGTTCATCCGGCTCCAGGATTTCCGTGAACGCCGTGGCGTAGCCGGCCCGGACCTGCGTGGTCGAGCGGCCGAGAAAGATCAGGCACTCCGAGCCGTCCTCGAAGATGGCCAGGGCGCGCCAGCTCTGTAGCTTGGCTTCGGTTTGATAGACCTTCATGGGACCCTCCTTGGTCATGAAAGAAAGCACAGGGTCAATGACCGTTAAACCGTGGTCACTCGTCATTCGTCATTCGCGAATGACAATGACGAATGACCAGAAAAAGAATTAGGCGGCCACCAGCGACGTACCGCTGAAGGCGCCATGGCGTTCCTTGCAGGCGTCGATGAAGCCGCGGAACAGTTGGATGTCGAGGCCCGAGGCGCTCGCCGAGGCGGGGTGCCACTGCACGCCGATGGCGAACCAGTCGTCGCCTTCGTACTCGATGGCCTCGCTCACGCCGTCCAGGGCGCGGGCACTGACGATGAAGCCGCGTCCGACCTTGTTGATGGCGCGGAGATGCTCGCTGTTGACGACGATTTCCCCTTCGCCATAGAAGCGGGCCATCTTGGTCCCCTCGGTCACGAGAATGGCGTGGCGATCGCCGGGCTCCGGGACGTGCTGATGCTGCAGGGCTTGCGGCAATTCACGGCGCAGGTCGGTGTGCAGCGTGCCGCCGTGCGCGGCGTTCAGGGCGTGCAGCCCCTGGTCCACTCCCAGAAAAGGGATACGCTGGTCCTGGCACCAAAGGCAGAGCCGTTCCTCCCCGGCGGAACGCCGGCCGCTGGCGGGAAAGCCGCCGAGGAACAACACGCCGTCCAAGGCTTCGGGCGGCTCGTTCCAGAAGGAGCCGGCTTGCGGCAGCTCCAGGGCGAAGGGAGCGCCCCCCGCCTCGGTGACGGCCGCGGCATAGCCCGCGGGCCAGAGGGCGCAGCCCCGGCTCTGGCCGGGCTCAACGCGGTCGTGTCCGTAAATGCCGATATTGAGAGAAAAAGCGGGGGCGGACATGGAGGACTCCTTTCCTCGCCATAGCGATCCGAGGGAGGGCGACGCCGTCAATCCCTGACGCGTGCGCCCAATTCACAAGAGCGGCGTGTCTCGTAGAACGGAATTCATTCCGTTCAGCATCGCCTCGGGAGCGGCTGGTCCTGAACGGAATGAATTCCGTTCTACGAGACGGGATGGAGTATAACGAGTGCGCCAAAAAAAACCTAGGAAAATTTTCGCGGAGTGGCCGCAACGGCGCTAGTTTCTGTACAAAAGTCTTGACAATCACGGCCTGGGCGGTCATGCTCTGTCTTAGCCCATTGCCGGCTGATTCCACGGATTGCCCAGGGGGAATGGGTCTTTGCCCTTGCCCCGGAGAGGATGTTGCGAAGATGAGGCGAGCGACTTTATTCGTCCTGGCAGTGGTGTTTTGCTTCGCGGCCACCGTTCCGGTTCAGGCCGGTTTCATTCCGAGTCGAACTACGCTCAATCAGTTCCTGATCAATCCTGTAACGGAGACCTTTGAGAAGCTCCCCGTAAATAACGATCAGGCCTTCGACATGGCCAACTACAGCAATACCCGGCCGCCCACCATCAACCTGATCACCAGTCTGGATAGCACCACGCAATTCAACTGGGTCGGCAGTGCCGCCCTGGCGCAGGGCCACTATGGTCCGAACCTGGTGGTGCCCGGTGTCACGTTTTCGACGAAGCTGAGCGGCACGGAGAGGACGCTCGGACCTCTGCAGTGGAACGGGGCCAACTTTTATTCCCAGCCGACGCGCGACTTGCAATCCGAACAGAACAAGACCATCAACATCAAGTTTGCGGGCGGCGTGCCGGGCTTCGGCGTTGATCTCACGGCCTACGGCCGCGATCCTGCCCGAAGCGACGGTCCTTTCCCGCAGAAGGCCCTGGTCACCGTCTACGACACCAACGGCGTCGTGCTCGGCTCCCAGATCTTCAAGTTGACCGTGACCGATGGCATTCATCCCGACGTGATCTTCGCCGGCTTCACGACGTCGGGCGCGCTCATCGGCAGCGTGGACATCACGACCACGGCGGACAGCATCACGCCGACCAACTACAGCCCGAACATCGACAATGTGGAGTTCAGCGCCAACGCCATTCCTGAGCCGGCCAGCCTTACGCTGGTTGGGACGGCGTTTGCCGGGTTGTTCTTCACGCGCTGGCGCAGGCGCAGAAGGTAAGCATGCCGAAGCGCTCCGCCAGGCCACTCGCTGAGAGTGGCCTTTTTGTTGCGCGAACGCTGGTTGAAGGGTACGGCGAAACAGGGTACTCTAATAGACGACCTAACCCGCCGAAAGCCTGCAGCCATGCATACCTTCCCGAGCATTCCGGATCGACTCACGAATTACGCGATTAGGCCGCGCGCCTTGAGCCGCCCTGGTCTCTTCTGGCTGGCTGTGCTGGCCGTGTTTTCAGGCTCTAGCCCGCTTCGCGCCGACCCCGTGAGCTTTCGCAATGAAGTCATGGCCGTGCTTTCCCGCGGCGGCTGCAACCAGGGCGCCTGCCATGGCAATCAGAACGGCAAGAATGGCTTTAAGCTTTCGCTGCGCGGTGAGGATGCCGAATTCGACTATGCCTCCTTGACGCGGGACATGCTCGGGCGGCGGACCAATCCGCTCCGACCCGAGCAGAGCTTGCTCCTGTTGAAGCCGTGCGCGGCCATTCCTCATGAAGGCGGCAGACGGTTCGCCAAGGATTCACCGGAATATGCCATTCTGGCCGGATGGATCAAGCAGGGTTTGCCTCGCGATTCGGCCGAGAGTCCCGTGCTCAGGGCCGTGGTCGTGTCGCCGCTCGAGAAGATTGCGATCGATCCGCTCGATCATGTTTCGCTGCAAGTGCAGGCTATTTTCTCGGACGGTTCGGTTCGCGACGTCACACGGCTGGCTACCTTTGAACTCTCCCATGAGATTGCGAGCGTTTCGCCAAACGGCCTGGTGCAGCGGCAGCAAATGGGTGAAACGATCGTGCTCGTGCGCTACCTGGACCAACGCGCCGCGCTCCAGCTTGCGTTTGTGCCGGCGCGGCCGGGATTTAGCTGGCATGGGGCGCCGGAGACAAACTACATCGACCATCTGGTTTTTGCCAAGCTGCGGGCGCTGCGCATGGAACCGTCGTTGGTTTGTCCCGATCACGTTTTTCTGCGCCGTGCCTACCTGGATGCGCTGGGTATCCTGCCCACGGCGGACGAGGCCCGGAGTTTCCTCCAAGATACGCGCTCCGACAAACGGCCGAGGCTGATCGAGGAACTGCTGAAGCGACCCGAGTTCGCGGATTTCTGGGCACTGAAATGGTCGGACGTGCTGCACAACGAGGAGAAAGTCCTTGATACCAAGGGTGTGCAAGTTTTTCATCAATGGATCCGGCAATGGTTTGCCGACGGCAAGCCGTTAAATGAATTCGCTCGCCAGCTCATTGCGGCGCGCGGCAGCACCTATGCCAACCCGCCGGCCAACTTCTACCGGGCTCTCCGCGATCCGCTCGCGCGCGCCGAGACCACCGCCCAGGTGTTTCTCGGCATCCGTCTGCAATGCGCCAAGTGCCACAACCATCCGTTCGATCGCTGGACGCAAAATGATTATTACAGCCTGGCGGCGTTTTTCGCGCGTGTCGATTACAAGATCGTCGAGAATCGCCGCCAGGACAAACTGGACAAGCATCAATTCGACGGCGACCAGATCGTCTATCTAAACCGCACCGGCGTCGTGGAGCATCCGCGCACGCATGAGATCATGGGGCCGCATTATCTCGAGGCGGCCCCGTCCCGCTGGAACGACGACGGCGACCGTTTGCAAGCGCTGGCCGACTGGGTCGCCGACCCACACAACCCCTTCTTTGCCCGCGCCCAGGTCAACCGTATCTGGTACCACCTGTTCGGCCGTGGCATTGCCGAGCCCAATGACGACTTCCGCGCCACGAATCCGCCCGCCAACGCGCCGCTTCTCGAAGCCCTGGCGCATGATTTCGCGGAGCAGCGCTTTGATGTGCGGCACATGGTGCGGATCATCATGAATTCACGGACTTATCAGCTAGCGGCGACTCCGAACGATGGCAACCGTGACGATGAAGCAAATTTCGGCCATGCCCTGATCCGGCCATTGCAAGCCGAGCAGTTGCTGGATGCCCTGTCCACCGCGCTGGAGCTACCTGTGCGTTTCAACGGCTATCCCCTGGGCACGCGCGCGGGACAGCTCGCCGGGGTGCGCCGATCGCGCGAGTCAAAATTGAGGCCCACGGAAGGCGAAATCTTTCTGCAGCGCTTCGGCAAGCCGGACCGGCTTTTGAGCTGCGAGTGCGAGCGCTCCGAAGATGCCACCATCGGCCAGGCGTTTCAGATGTTGACCGGTTCGCTCGTTAACGAGATGCTGAGCCGGAAGGACAATCGCATCGGCCGGCTGTTGGCAAAAGGCAAAAGCGACCAGGAAATCGTGGAAGAACTTTACCTGGCAACGCTGTGCCGGCTGCCGACGGCTGCGGAAATGCGCGCGACCACGGCGCTGATCGCGCATGCCGCCCAGCGCCGGGCGGCGCTCGAGGATGTGGCCTGGGGTTTGCTCAGCGCCAAGGAGTTTCAATTGCGCCAGTGACCATCGCGGGTCAATGCCATGACAAACCATCAAACTTTGGATTTCGGCGGCTGCGGCGGTTCGCGTTATGTGTTGCCGACGCGCCGCAGCTTGCTCAAGGTAGGCGGCCTCAGCCTCTTCGGCCTGCCCTTTTCCGGGATCTTGCAGGCGAAGGAGCAAAGTCCCCCGAGGAGGGCACGGGCCAAGGCCATTATCTTCCTGCACCAGTTTGGCGGCCCCAGCCAGACCGACACCGTGGACATGAAGCCCAAAGCCCCCGAGGCCATTCGCGGCGAATTCAAGCCCGTGCCGACGCGGGCTCCGGGCCTCTTCGTTTGCGAGCGGCTGCCCCGGCTGGCTCAGGTGGCCGACAAGTTTGCCCTGGTGCGCAGCGTCTTTCATGACAAGAAGAACCATAATTCAGCCACCTATTACAGCCTGACCGGCCGCGCCCCGGCGCTGGATGATATTCGGCTGCGCGACACCAATGAACTGTTTCCGGCCTACGGCTCGGTCGTCGATCTGCTGGCGCCTGCCGGGGCCGGGGTGCCGACCTTCGTCAGTTATCCGCACGTGCTCCGCGACGGCTCGCTCACGCCCGGCCAGCACGCCAGCTTTCTTGGCAAGACGCACGACCCCTTCTTCATTGGCGAGGACCCCAACAGTCCCGATTTTCGTCTGCCGGAATTGAGTCTGCCGGCCAACCTGTCGCTGGAGCGCCTCGAGAGCCGCCGGGAAGTCCAGCGTTTAATCGATCGGCAATCCGAATTGCTTGACATTTCAGCCAGGGCCCGCGGCATCGACGCCAACTATCAAAAAGCGTTGACGATGCTCACCTCGCCGGTCGTAAAGAAGGCATTCAATCTTTCGGAGGAGCCCGTCGCCCTGCGCGACAAATATGGACGCACGACCTACGGCCAGAGCTGCCTGCTGGCCCGGCGGCTGGTGGAGGCCGGAGCCCGGTTTGTGAATGTCTATTTTGCGGCCAGCATCGGCGGCCAGAGCAATTCCGGCGGCTGGGATACGCACGGCTTCAACAACAAGCCGATGTACCCCGTGCTCAAGAATTACTTGATCCCCATCACCGATCAGGCCGTGCCGGCTTTGCTGGAGGATCTGGATAGCCGCGGACTGCTCGACAGCACGCTGGTGGTGTGGATGGGTGAATTCGGCCGCTCGCCGCGCATCAATAACATGGCCGGCCGCGATCATTGGCCGCAATGCTACACAGCGCTGCTGGCCGGCGGCGGCGTCCGCCGCGGCTTCGTGTACGGCAGCTCCGACAAGATCGGCGCCTTTCCCGCCACCGACCCCGTCCGTCCCGACGACCTCGCCGCCACCATGTTCTATCTGCTCGGCATCAATCCGCACACCGAAGTCTTCGATGCCCTGCACCGGCCCTTTCCTATCGCGAATGGCAATCCGATCATGGGCCTGCTGGCCTGAAAAACTATTGGTCATTAGTCATTGGTCATTCGTCATTCGCCTGCTAGGCGAATGACGAATGACCAATGACGAAGGGCTTCTTCATACTTGTTCTTGACACACCCGAAGCGGTCGCTATATTCGCATCCCTTCCGTTGAACCTAAATGAATGGAAGTAAGAGCGGCTGGCCGGGCTGGCGAGAAAGGTGCCAGCCGCCCGGCGGACGGTCGGGGTACGGGCGCCTACTTTGATGAAGACGCTTTGATATGCCTGACACGACCACGACACTGGTGGCGCTCAAGGACGCCATGCGCCGCTTTGTAGCGGAACGGAACTGGGAACCCTTCCACAGCCCCAAGAACCTGAGCATGGGCGTGGCGGTGGAAGCGGCCGAGCTGATGGAGCATTTTCTTTGGGTCGATAACGACGCCTCGCGGCAGGTGATCAATGACCCGGTGAAAATGGCGCAAATTGCCGACGAGATGGCGGACGTGGGCTGCTATCTCCTGGCCATGGCAAACACGCTGGGAATCGATCTCAGCGAGGCGATTGTGGCCAAGCTGGCCAAGAACGCTGTGAAATATCCGGCGGAGAAATATCGAGGGAAGTATCGCCTGGAAGACGCGTAGGGCAGGGTTTAACCTGCCGGGTTCGATTCAGCACGGGCGGGTTGACAACCCACCCCCACGAAACAGCAAATGAACACCCGTTAATAGTAAACTTTTTTGAAAGATTCCTTTTGCCAAAACGTTGGCTGGTAGGTAGGATGCTAACTTCTCATTTGGCTATTCCCGCCTGCCAACGAGCAAAGTGGCCAAGACGGCTGCGACCAGGGGAATGGATTCCCCCTATTCATCGCAACCCCTTGCTAAATCAGGTGTCAGAGGTGTCCGGGGCTGAGTGACCTTGAGCCGGAATTGGAGCATTGTTAATATCCGGCGGTGATGTGGGCGCGAGCGATAGCCGCCCGCCCCAGTCGTCGAGCATCCCACCTGCCTGTTATTACCGCTGGTCGAAACGGAACGGAAGCAGAAGCGTGGTTCCCAGGGAAGGGGTCTGCGCGCTCGTAGGGAGGGGAGGAGGCTGTTCATGAGTACCGGTCGTACGGAAAAGACACAGCTCCGCGTGCACATCCGCTGGATGATCCGCCGCGATATGCCCGAGGTGCTTCAGACCGAGCAGGCGAGCTTCGATTTTGCCTGGACCGAAGAAGACTTCCTCCGCTGTTTGCGGCAGCGCAATTGCATCGGCATGGTGGCCGAACAGGGGGAAAAAGTCGTCGGCTTCATGATCTATGAACTGCACAAAACCAAGCTGCATATCCTGAATTTTGCCGTGCACCCGACTTGCCGCCGTGTCGGCGTGGGCGCCCAGATGGTGGCCAAGCTGATCAGCAAGTTGTCCAGCCATCGCCGCACGCGCATTACGCTCGAGGTGCGCGAGACCAATCTGGTCGCGCAGTTGTTCTTCCGCTCGCAAGGCTTTCGGGCTGTCCGCGTGCTGCGCGGTTACTACGAGGACAGCGGCGAGGACGCCTTCCTGATGCAGTACCAGCTGCCGGGCGAGACGGCCGAAGGGGCCGAGGAATCCGTCAATCGGATTGCACAGTACGAAGAGAACTAAGCGGCTGACCCGGGGGATTTGGTCAGGGAAAGCGCTCAATGCGGAATAACGAATACTGAATACTGAATACTGAATACTGAATACTGAATATTGAATGTCGAAGGAAGATGGCAAACTTCTTCATTCAGTATTCAATATTCAGTATTCGATATTACTTTTACGCCGTGCGTCCGCGACTTTGCGCATTCCTGGCAATCTGGGGCAGGCCAAGTTGCGCTCATCCTGCCGAAATTGTCTTGCGTAGCGGCACGTCCTGTTCTAATCTCAATAACACCAGTGCGGATAGGCGCCCGGCAACCTGCTTTGCATCGAGGAGATATGCCCCATGACGCGCACCTGGAAGCTCATCGGTTTGACCACCCTTTTGGCGGCCATGCTGGTTGCTGCCCCAGTTCTGGCTGACGACCCCGCCAAGAGCACCGACAAGCCCGATGACGTACAGAAACAACTAAAGGAGCTCAAGAGTTCCGTTGCCGAACTCAAGGCCTCTGTAGACGGCGTGAAAGAAGTCCTGGAATCGCTTAAGAACCTTCAGGGAGAAGTGAAGCAATTCCACGCCGACTACGACCGAGAAAGGCAGGACACCAAGCGGGACCTTGCTAATCTGAAAGACGAAATCAGCCGGCTCAAATCGGACGTGGAAAGCTTGCGCAAGACGCCCACCAACGCGGCGCGCGAATCGGGCTTTGCCCCGGGCATGACAGGTCCGGGCGTGAATCCCGTGCCGACAGGTCGAGTCCAATTATCCAACACCTGGAGTGCCCCGGTCAGCGTGATCGTGAATGGCCGCAGCTACCCAGTTCTTCCGGGGGAGGTGAAGTTCACCGAGCCGATCCCAGCCGGCACGTTCAGCTACGAGGTGGTCGGCATCACACTGCCGAACAACGTCCGCGCTTTGGCGGCGGGTGAGACATACCGCATTAGCGTGTTTCCGCGCCAAACAGGCGGGAATACTGCCTTCTGATAGCCGGGCAGGTTGGCTGGCGCGTCAAAGCCCACGGGTTGCAACCCGTGGGCTTTATCATTAAATAGAAGGTTGCAGAGCAGCGCGCGCTTACCAATTCTCGACGGACTATGATTGTCACCCTTGATGGACCCGCCGGCGCAGGAAAAAGCAGTGCCGCCAAGGCCCTCGCCCGGCGTTTGGGGTTCGACTTTCTCGACACCGGCGCCATGTACCGGGCGGTGACCCTGGCTGCCCTGCGGAGCGGCATCGATTTGCAGGATCAACAGGCCTTGGCCCGGCTGCTCGACGACTTTCACCTTGAGATGCCGCCTGGCCGCGTGCTGCTAAACGGCGAAGACGTGACCAGCGTCATTCGCACCATGGCTGTGACGAACGGCTCAGGCGCGATTGCCAATAGCCGAGTCGTGCGCCAGCACCTGGTCGATTTGCAGCGTGCCATCGCTCAGGGCCGCAACATGGTCTGCGAAGGCCGAGACCAGGGCACCATTGTCTTTCCCGACGCGATCTGCAAATTCTTTGTGGTAGCCGATCCAACCGAGCGTGCCCGTCGGCGGCAAGGGGAGATGGCGCGGCGCGGCGAGGTGCAGCCGCTCGATGAAGTCCTCCGCGCTCAGGACGAGCGCGACCGCCGCGATGCCGCCCGCGATATCGCCCCCATGGTGCCGGCCGCGGACGCGATCACCCTGGACAGCACCAGGCTCACGCTCGAGCAGGTGGTGGAGCGCATGGAGCAGGAAGTCCGGCGCAGAATGAAGGGCGATCAAGAGCGGCGCACCTGAACGAAACCATGAAGCAAAATCAGAGTAGTCTGCCGATCGCTCCCGCGCCCTTGCAGCCGCTCCCGCGCTCAGCCGTTCACTCTGTCAGACTTCCTGGTTCATCAGCGTCGCCGTCGCCGGATCGGCTGCGGGACGCCTGGTACGACGGCCTCTTCTGGCTCTCCTTTACGGGAATGACGCTCGGTTTCAGCCTGCGGACGGAGGGCTTTCATCATGTGCCTGCCCGCGGGGCTGCCTTGCTCATCGCCAACCATCAGTCGTTCATCGACCCGGTACTGGTGGGCCTGGCGGCGCGCCGGCATCTTCACTACCTGGCCCGGAAAACGCTCTTCCGTCATTGGGGCCTCGCCTGGCTGATGCGCAGCCTCAACGGCGTGCCGGTGAATCAGGAAGGCTTCGCGCGGGAAGGGCTCAAGACCATGCTCCAGGAACTCAACGCCGAGCACGCCGTCGTGATCTTTCCGGAAGGGGAGCGGACGCCGGACGGCCGCATGAAACCATTCCGGCCGGGAATTCACTTGCTGATCAAACGGGCCGAAATGGCCATCGTTCCCGTGGGCATCGCTGGGGCTTTCGAGGCCTGGCCAAGGCAACGTGCTTTCCCCCTGCCCGCGCCGCTCCTCTGGCCCCCTAGCCCAGGCACCATCGCGGTGTCGATCGGGCCGCCCATTCCTTCGGCTAAGTTGCGGGACCAGCCACGGGAACAGGCGCTTGCAGGGCTTTTTGCCACGGTGCAGGAGTTTCAGGAACGGGCGGAAAGGCTGCGCCGCAAATCATGAACCGGCAGGCGGTTCGTCGAACTGGCCGATGACTTCAAGCCGATAGCCTGTGACTTGAAATCCCTGGCGGCGAAGGTCGGCCAACAAATGCGGATCGAGCTTATCGATGAGATGCGGATCGTAGGGCGTCGGCAGATCGCAGACCTTACCGGTTTTCAGGCAGCGCAGGTGATAGTGTTCGCTGTCGTGCAGATCGTAGCGCGCGGGACCATCGCTGGCGGTAAGCTTGTTCGCCAGCCGGCAATCGACCAGCGCTTCGAGTGCTTTGTATACGGTGGCCAGGCTGATCTTGGGGATGTCGTGGCGGACCGCGTCGAACACTTCCTCGGCGGTGGGATGGCATTTGGCAGCGCAGAGATAGTCGTAGACCGCCGCACGTTGCCTGGTGAATCGCCAACCAGCGGACTCGAGAGCCTGGCGTAAATCCATGCCCGGTGAACAGGGTGTTGCTTCTGTGGACGCAAGTCTCATTACAATCGTAAGTGTATGCGCAGGACGCAGAAGCGTCAAGCGAAGCGACGCGACCGGAACTGAAAAATCAGGCAATACCGCCGTTAGTTTCGCTACTTAGCAGCCCGTTGAAAAAGGTGTCTGGAACCTTCAGGCGCGCGAAGAACCGGAGATTATGCTTGCCCGCAAGGTTCCAGACACCTTTTTCAACGGGCTGCTAGCCGGGTCGGCGCCAGGGCGGTGTCTCGTTCCAGGTAACGGGCGCCCCAGAGCCAGAACAAGCCGCCCAGGAAGATCATTCCCGAAACTACCAGGAAAGCGATGCTCATATTGCCGGTGGCATCGGTTATAGCGCCGATCACCAACGGAGAAATGACATCGCCGAAGGCATGGATTATCAAAATGTTCAACGCATAACCGCTGGCGCGCATGGCGGGATGCGTGACGTTGGCAAGGATCGTGTTTGTGGGCCCGGTATTGAAGAACAGACAGAAGCAGGCCAGGAAGATAAAGATCCACGCCCAGGGAAACGGCACATAAAGCATGGCAATGGAGAGCGGAAAGCCGACGAGCATGGCCGCTCCGGAGACTAGGAAATAAGAGCCGGGAAAGCGGTCCCGAAGCCTGTCTCCGGCTATACCGCCGAGCAGCGTTGCGGATAGTCCGGCAACCACGACGATGGCGCCAAAAATGAAATTGACGTTGCCAAGGTCCCCCGCCTTGCGCACCTCATGGACATAGGCGGGCATCCAGAAGCCAATGCCGCCCAGGGCAAAGGTCATGGCGGTCATGCCGAGCGTGTCGAGCAGATACGAGGGCGTTTTGAGAACGGTCCAATAATCCGCCCAACGCATGCGCCGTAAGTTTGCCGCTGCCACGGGGCGGCTCTGCTCCGCGCTTGCCGAGAGCTTGCCTTCGCCGTTATCGAGCGCGTTTGGTTCTGGCACGGCCAGATCCGCTTGCCCTCGGCGCGGCTCTTTCATGAAGAAGCAGAGGATGCCGAGCAAGATACCTGGCGGCACAACCAGACGAAATGCGCCTTGCCAGCCCAGCGATGTCTCGGCGATCTTGCCGCCGATGACGTAGCCCAAGGCGCTGCCGACCGGGATCGCCATGTAAAACCATGACAGGACGCGGCCACGGATTTTCACGGGATAGAGGTCGGAAATCATGTCCGGTGCAACGGGTCCATAGGCCCCTTCGCCAATCCCCAGCAGGCAGCGCGTCATGAGCAGGATGCCGAAAGTCCAGGCTAAGCCGGAGGCGCCGCTCGCCAGGCTCCAAACTATGACGCCTATGCCGATCAGCACCCAACGCGGCCGGCGTTCGGCCAGCCAACCGAACAGCGGCGCGGCGAACATATATGTCACCATGAACGCCATGGCCAGCAGGCCAATCAGGGCATTTTCCGGATTCGTGCCAAAGAACCGCTGCAACGACGCCGGCAGTTCGGCATGCAGATCGCCGCGAATCTTCGGCACCATCGCGGCCAGCATCTGGCGGTCGATGTAATTGAACAGGTTGATCGACAGGAGCAAGATGAGAGCCGCGCGCGCGCCCGGCATAGGCGCCGATGACGGCGCCGACCCGGGCCTTGTCGCAACGTGACTCCCGTTAGCAGGCATTGTGAACCTTTCTGCCCCGGAATGCTGGTTTGCCGCTTGCTGGTTGCCGCTTGCGGCTTAGCGTTCACGCCGCAGGTATTTCACTGTAGGGTTGAGCAAGCGCCGTCGAAATCGATCTATATCCGTTCGCGGGCCAATCCGCAATCCTAGTGCCCGGCCATTCGCATTGACCCGAACCGTTTATCCACCTATCATCACGTAAGTTAAGCCCTTTCAAAGATTGCTGAGAGACCGCGCGTCTGGACAGAGTCTTGCCGCGCCGCCGGTCATTCTTGAGGAGCCAAACCGCATGAAAGCGGAGAAACGCCACCAACTGCAACGCAACGCCCTTGCCGACGGCGTCGGCCGGCTCGTGCAAAGCGTGCGCTCCGGACCCACGACGCGCTCGACCATGATCTGGGTCTTTGTCGTCCTGACCCTGGCTGCTGTCGTGCTCTGGCAGTATGGCGCTCATGCCACGCAGGTTAGATATTCCCAGCTCTGGACGGCGGTCGATAACGCCTCGCGCGATCCGAACATGGGACCCAGCAAGCTCCTGCAGATCGGCGAACAGAACAGCGGAACCATTCCCGGACGCAGCGCCCTTTTCCAGGTGGCGCGTATTGAAATGGAAAACGGGCAAGCACTCATTCGTACGAGGTTCCGTCAGACCGATGCGGCCAAGCAAATCAATGAGTCCCGCAAGCTCTACAAGAAATTGGCCCGGGAATGCGCGGACGCGCCGCTGCTGGCCCAGGAAGCCCTGATGGCCATCGCGCAGGCCGAGGAATCGCTGGTAGGCATTCCCGGCTCGGCACTCGGCTCAGAATACGCCGACGAAGTGTTCGACCTGAAGCGGGCCCTGAAATCTTACCACGAGCTGGCGAGGCTTTACCCGGATAGCTTCCTCGGCGAGCAGGCGGCGAAGCGCGCTGCCGAGATCGAGAAGGACGAGCCGGCCATCGAGAAGTTCTACGCCGAGGTCAACAACTGGGCGCACTCCATAAAGGACAGCCTGCCCGAGCCAGACATGCGAATTCCGCCGCCGTCGCCGCTGACGCCTAACCCGATCCCTTTGCCGGGCAGCAGCGGCTCGGGACCGGATTTGCCGCCGTTAACGCCGCCAAGAACGGACCATAAGACCCCGGCCACCAAGCCGGACGTCAAGGAGCCCGCGTCGAAGACCGACTCGAAGAACAATGCCAAGGCGGCGCCGTCCAAGAAAGCGGATGGCAAGGATTCCAAGTCCAAGTAAGAAGGTGGTGAGTAGTGAGTTGTGAGTGGTCCGAACCTTCTTTCCTACCTCACCACTCACTACTCACCACTCACTGACCACTGACCACTGACATGCAGCCTCCGGTTTCCGCACCCCCTGCTCAGGGAACGCCGATCGATTTGACCGCCAAGCGGAAGGTCGAAGGACTGCGCCTCGACCAGTATCTCGTCGAAATGTTCCCCGATCTGAGCCGCTCGGTGCTGCAGAAGGTCATCGAGGCCGGCGGCGTGCTTGTCAACGGCCATGCCGCCAAGGCCAGCTACAAGGTCCGCTATGGGGACGAAATTCGCGTCTGGCCGCCCGAGCCGACGCACGACCTGCCGATGCCCGAGGACATCCCCCTCACGGTGCTGTACGAGGACGAATATCTTGCCGTCATCAACAAGCCGGCCGACATGGTGGTGCATCCGGCCAAGGGGCACTGGAGCGGCACGCTGGCCAACGCCTTGCAATTTCACTTCAGCCAGCTCAGCAACCTGAACGGCGCTTACCGGCCGGGGATCGTGCACCGCCTCGATCGCGACACCAGCGGCGTCATCCTGGTTGCCAAGGACGAGGCGACGCACCGGGACCTGAGCAACCAGTTTGAGCAGCGTCAGGTCTTCAAGGAATATAGCGCCATCACGACCGGCGTGCTCGACCGGGACAGCGATTACATCGAAGCCCGCATCGGCCACCATCCGCACGACCGGGTCAAGATGATCGTGAGCGATGCCGAGGACGAGGACGCCAAGGAAGCATGCAGCTATTACGAAGTGATCGAACGTTTCCGCGGCTTCAGCTTCTGCCGCATCCAGCCGCGCACCGGCAGAACGCATCAGATTCGCGTGCACCTGGCCAGCATCGGCTGCCCGGTGCTGGCAGACAAGACCTACGGCGGCCGGGATTGTCTGCGCCTGTCGGAGCTGGCGGCCGCCTTGCCGCCGGAGACCGATGAAATCTTGATGCCGCGCCAGGCTCTGCACGCCAGCCGGCTGCGCTTCACCCACCCGCGCCTGAAGAAGTTCATCGAAGCCGAAGCGCCGCTGCCGCCCGAGTTTCAAAAGACGCTGACGGCGCTGCGAAAGTATCGACCTGCCAAATCGTAGGCTCGCACTTCATTTCTATCATTTGAAGAGCTCCAAGGCGGCCATTGAGTTTGCCAGTTTGCGGGATTGTCTCAACTGGGCTTTCTCAAAGCGACTTATGGCTGCTCCACGTGCGGGGGGTACAGGTCCATACAGGGCCAGCGAGGCCCTGTATGTTGAGAGACATAAATACAGTTATTGCATAGGCTTGCGTCATAGAGCATCCACAAAGCCCGTGGGCGTGACGACATCGCGGTTCTTGTATTCATCCGAGCCCATCAGGATGGCGCTAAGCTGCTCGCCGTGCTGCCGCCATCCAGGAAGCCGGTCCAGGTCGCTTGCCCCGACGGGTTCCACCGACACGAAAATGTCAGGCCGAGCCTGACCTACCGGCTGATGCTTGCTCCGGGTAAGATGCCTTTATGGCTTCCCAACGCCGCACATTGTCGAAGGCGCCACTGGCCCGCTGGTATCGTGGGGCGGACATTCCGATGCGCCTGATACGCCGCTTCGCGCGCCAGGTCGTCGAGCGCTTCGAGCCGGAGAAAATCATCCTGTTCGGCTCCTACGCCTACGGCACGCCGCACGCCGACAGCGACGTGGACATTTTGGTTATAATGCCGGCCAGGAACCAATTGGACCAAGCCGTCCGAATCAGCCTCGAAATCGATCCGCCTTTTCCGCTGGACATCATCGTCCGTACCCCGCACAACGTGCAGTGGCGTCTTGCTGAGGGCGAATCGTTTCTGCGCGAGATCACGGCCAAGGGCAAGGTTCTTTATGAAAAGGACCACGCGGGAATGGGTGCGAAAAGCCGAAAGCGACTATCAACTCGCCGTGACGATCACCCGCGGGACTCAACCGTTTCATGACGAACAATGCTTTCATTGCCAGCAATCCGCTGAAAAGTACTTCAAAGCTCTTTTGGAAGAACTCGGTCTCACAATTCCTAAAACGCACAATCTCGTTGCGCTTCTCCCCTTGCTCGTCCCGCATCATGGCTCCTTGCGCTCGCTGCGTCGCGGCGTGGATTTCCTGACCCGTTTTGCGGTGGAGACGCGTTATCCCGGCGACAGCGCCAGCAAGCGCCAGGCCACGTCCGCCCTGCGCTGGGCCGGCGACGTGCGCTCCGCCTGCCGCACGCTCCTCGGCATCCGCCCGCCCCGCCCACCTCGCCGCCGCTCCCCATGATCCGTTCATCGGTCGATCGCGAGCGGATGGCCCAGGCACTCGCGGAGGACCGGTTCGGCGGCGGGCGAGGCTCCAAGCCCGCGCTTCAGTTCTTTCCCCCGTTGTCCTCGGGTTGGCTTGGCTCCGGCGGCTGACGGCGCTGCTCGACGTTCCAGAGCCGCACGCCGATATCTGTTCCCGGGGCGATATTATTTGCGAGCGTGCCGCCGTTGTCCTGTCCGTCCAGCCCTACTGAGTAGATCACGAGTCCGTCGCTCAGCCGGCGCAGACGCAGCGGCTTGCCGTCGAACGGATCGAGGGGCACTTCCTTGAGGTATTGCGGAACCAGGGCAGCCAACGATTCCGGCCAGCGGCCGTGCGCCTGGCGATAGCGCTCGGCGGCCAGCGCGGCGATCATGGTGCGCATCTGCGCGGCGCTGCGGCTCATGGCCTGGGCTAATTTGTCCGCCGCTGGAACCAGGAGTCGAGCAAGCCACGGCAGCTTGACGCTTTCGACGCGGATATTGTCGAACCGTTGCTTGCGCTCCATCTCCGGCAACTGGACGGCCTCAATGATGTCGTGGTGAAGTTCCAGAAGGGCGGCTCGATTGCCTGGGAGTGAGCCGATCCGGAAATAATTAATGATCCTATCTACCGATGCCTTTCCGGTTAGGCCTGAGCCCGGTCCGCCTCCGACAAGGGTGGTCGAGCTCATCTTGCCATTTTGCAAGGCCAAAATGGCACGGTCGCCGAGAGCACGCTCCCCCCGCGCGGCGGCAAGGAGAAGCGGGAACTGCTCCTCCCTTTCCCATGCCTTCTGGGTCGCAGCCAGGGCGGCCTCGGAAGGCTCACCCTGGCTGAGAACCTGTTCCAGCCTCCCCAGGGTGACCGCTCGAACCGCCACGCGCACCAGGGCTGAGATGTAGGTCGGCTCGTCGCCGAGGGACCGCGCCCCGTTGAGATTGGCCAGGCACGATTCCAGGGCGCCGTCCATGTCCTTGTCGTGAGCGCGCAGCAGGGCGTCCGCCGAAAGCAAGTTGGCTAACTCGCGCACCCGTTGCGCATGCGGCAGCAGGGTGGAAACCGCGTCCTCGCTCCAGGCGATCGGATAGCGGCCTTTTGGAAAGTCCTTGAGTTTTCGCGCCTGCGCCAGGGCGGCCGTCGCTTCCTTCAGGTTGGCGCGCAGGATGCGCACCTGCTCCTCATCGAGTTGTCGTGAGGAATGCGCCGGCATGGCGCTCAAGTTGAATCCAACGCTTGGCAAAAGCTGCCCTGCCGCCATGACGATCGAAGCGCTGTTCTTGCTGTCCGGGACGGCCTCGCGATGGGCCTCGAGATCGTCCAGGCGCCAGTAAGGATCGTCACGGTCCGCCGCCGCAATGGCCGCCCGCAGCCGCTTCTCGGCCTCGTAAGAACTGTAGAAATAACCGCCGACCACCAGGGCGATGGCGGCCAGCAGGACACAACCCAGGCTGAGCCGCAGACGCCGGCGGCGCGGCCGGGCTGGTTCTTCGCGGCGGGTTTCTGAATCGTTCATGGCTGATCGTCTCGTTTAGCGACATCAGTTATTGACGCCGCACACCTAATCCTTTAGGAGATATTAGAATCCAGACGACTCCGCCTGTCAAGGATGACTAAGTCGATGATTTGAGCCGTTGCCTAGCAGCCCTGACAGCCCGTTGAAAAAGGGACAGCAGCTCTACTGCTCGCCATAGCCGATCCTGCGCAGAAGCTGCGGCTCCAACACGAATGGGGTCGGGGGTATGGCGTCCAGACGGAAAATAGAGAGCAGGTCCTTCGCTGTGATGGGTTCAATCGCTTTCAGCCAACCGCACGACCAGGCCAGCAGTCCCAGGAGCGCATCCGGCGGCACACCGGCGCCACGAAGACTTGCCAACCGGGTATCGCCATGGCGCTTCGCCAGGCGCCGGCCGTCCGGCCCAACCACCAGCGGCACATGCACAAAGCGGGGCGGCGTCAGCCCCAGGGCGGCATAAAGCAACAACTGCCGTGGCGTCGAGAGCAGCAAGTCGTCGCCGCGCACCACCTCGCTGACGCCCAGAGCAGCATCGTCCACGACAACGGCCAATTGATAAGCCGGTGTCCCGGCCGATTTCCACACCACGAAATCTCCGCGCGCCGCCGGCGCATCGATCCGCACAGAGCCGCGAAAGCCGTCCACGAAGGCGCTGGCTGAGGAACCCGCACGAAAACGCCAGCAACAGGGCGTGCCCTTCAGCACGGCGGCATCGGCAGCCTGCCGCTGGGAGCAGGTGCCCGGATAAACCGGGCCTTCGTGCTCGGCGTGCGGTGCGCTCGCCGCCTGTTCCACGTCGCTGCGGCTGCACGTACATGGATAGACCAGCTCACGGCTTTGCAGTTGCCCGAGCGCATGCTCGTACAGGCTGAGCCGCTGCGTCTGAATGAGCGGCGCGCCATCCCAATCCAAACCCAGCCAGTGCAGGTCCTCCAGCGCCTGCTCGGCGGCGCCGGCCTTGATGCGCGGCGAATCGATATCTTCGAGGCGCAGGACAATGCGGCCGCCTTGGGCACGGGCGGACAGCCAGGCAATCAGATACGTTCGCGCATTGCCGACGTGCTGCGCGCCGGTCGGTGAGGGCGCCAGTCGGCCTACGACCGGTGCCTGAGTTAATCTCGCCACTTGACACCAGCATGCTTGCGAAAGTCGCTATTTAATCTTGCCCTTGCCGTTGCCCTCGGGCACAAACCAGTAGATGCCTTGGCCCGATGTCGTGTAGGTCACGTAATAAATCTCGCCCTGCTCATCCTCGCCGAAGGACATGATCGGCACACCGCGATCGCGAATGGGATGGTTGGCGACGACGCGCTTCCTGGCGTCGGAATAGCGGAGAGCCCAGATCTTGCCGGAGACATAATCGCCGTAGACGTAGGCGCCGGCCAGTTGCGGCAAGCGCGAACCGCGATACACGAGCCCGCCCGTGATCGATTTGCCGGTGTCGTGGTGATACTCCCAAATCGGCTCGATATACTCCGGACGCGGCCCCGAGCCTTTGGCGCCAAAAGGATGCAGTCCTTCGCGGCGGTTCCAACCATAGTTGCCGCCCGCGGTCAGCAAATCAATCTCTTCGTAGAGATTCTGGCCCACGTCCGCCGCCCAGAGCTTGCCGGTCGGGCGGTCGAAGGCCATGCGCCAGACGTTGCGGAGCCCGTAGGCCCAGATCTCCGGCAGGGCATCCTTGACAGCGACGAAGGGATTGTCCTTGGGAACAGCGTAATTCTTGCTCGTGTCTTTGTGATCCACGTCGAGGCGCAGCACCTTGCCGAGTAGCGTCTTGAGGTTCTGGCCGTTGCCGAACGGATCGTTGGCCGCGCCGCCGTCCCCCAGTGCGACATAGAGATAGCCGTCGAGACCGAAGCACAGCGTGCCGCCGTCGTGGTTCCAGAACGGCCGCACCACGCGGAGAATTTCTTCTTCCGAGGCAAGGTCCGCGCGGTTGGGATCGTCCCGGCTTACGTGAAACCGGGATAGGATGTTCGTGCGCCTGGCCTTCTTCGTCGTGTAGAAGACAAAGAACTCGCCGTTCTTCTTGTAATTCGGATGGAAAGCCAGGCCGAGAAAACCCTCTTCGTTTTCGTTGTCGTTGTACTTGACGCGGTCCTGCAAATCGAGGAACACCCGTGTTTGGGCAGCCTTCTGATCGTTGGCAAAAACGTGGATGACGCCGTGTTCGGTGGCGACAAAGACCCGGTTGCTGCCGTCGCCCGCATGCGTGAGAAGCAAGGGGCGAAGGGCGGTGACCGCTCCGCTGGCGCTCTCTGCGCTCCAGCCGGCCCACTTGAGATCGGGAAATGCGAGCGCCGATTCCAGGGGAAGAGGCGCTTCGTCCACTTCCACGCCGGGTACGGTGGTGGGCAAGGCCGTGATGGTCCCGGCGGACGCATCCGCAACGAGAATCGACCGGCCGCCAGGATCCAGGCAAAGGGCAACCGGGTCCTTGAAGCCGGACGCCAGTTGCACAGGCTTGTCGCCCGGCCGGGCGATGCCCCAGATCGTGCCGGCCTTCGTACCGACGTAAAACCGGCCATGGCGGTCCCAGGCCAGCGCTTGTGGGCCGCCGGGTTGTTCTGCCAGCTTCTCGGTAGCCCGATTCGCCAGGTTGATCCGCCGTAATTCATTGGTGCGGGCGTCCGTGATAACAAGATGGGAGGTGCCATCGAGCTGGACTCCAGCCGGCAGCCGTAAGCCCGGCCAGCTCCTGGCGTCAGCGACGGAGCTGACTTTGCCTTGAGGGCTGACGCGATAGATAGCCGCGGTCTTGGCGTCGTCCCGAGGGGCCGGTTCGCCGGCAGCGGCAACGTACAGGAAGCCGCTTTCCGGATCGGCGACCAGGCCGCTCAAGAGCATCGGCGAAGAGGGAAAAGCGCCTGCCCCCGCAAACAGCGCCGCCTTGCCATGGTTGTCGATGCGCCAGATGCGATTCCTGTCGGCCGCGAACAACCATTGCTGATAGGCCGCCAGTCCGCGCGGGTCGTCGAGGCCCGTGGCAAAAGGAACCGCCCTGCCCTGTTCGATGACCATGACGGCGCCATCGCCATCCTTGCCGATTTCGCCTGCCACGCTGACATAGATGCGGCCATCGCCGCCCACGACGATGCCTTGCGGATTCTTCAGACCGGTGACCCGAGGCGCCGGTAAGGCTCCCTCACCAGCGGTCGCGACAGCCGCGCTCAAGAAGACACCAAGGAGACAGACAATTCGGTTCATGTCACAGTTACCCGCGCCACGAAAAGAAAAAGCGACGCCCACAGCGGCACGGTACCCATCTTATGAATTGGATTCACAGCGCGACTCAAGGTGCGTCAAATAGCGATGCGGCATGTAACTTGCACTACAGCAAAACACGCCTGTCATGGTCCTCCAGGTCACCACCCTGGCTCGAAAATACATGCCACCTCCTCAGGAACTCAATTCGGACAATGTCGAAATCGAAAATCCTGTTGCCGGCTCTTGCTCAGAGAGCCCCCTGCGCCCGCCTGGATTGGCAGGCGAACCCAGTGCCGTGCGGCGCTTCCTCAAAGCGTTGGGACCAGGCCTGGTCACCGGGGCATCCGATGACGATCCTTCCGGGATCGGCACCTACGCCATGGCGGGGGCGTCGCTCGGATACACGGCGCTCTGGATGGCCCTGGTCACCTTTCCGCTGATGGCGGCCGTCCAGTTCGTCTGTGCGAAGGTCGGCATGGTGACGGGCAAGGGTCTGGCCGGCGTTTTGCGCCAGCACTATCCGCGCATGTTGCTCTATCCGGCCGTGTCCGGGGTGATGCTGGCTAATACCATCAATGCCGGAGCGGATCTGGGGGCGATTGCCGCCGGCGTCAATCTGCTGCTGCCGATTCCTATTAGCGTATTGATCGCGCCGGTAGCCTTGCTGATTGTCGCGCTGCAAGTATGGTGCTCCTACCGCTTCATCGCCTCCAGCTTCAAGTGGTTGACCGTCAGCCTGCTCGCCTACATTGGCGCGGCGTTCTGTGCCAGACCGGACCTCGGGCCGGTTCTCAGGGGAACCTTCCTTCCCACGATTCGGCTCGACAGCGCCTACCTGTCCATGCTGGTCGCCGTGCTCGGCACGACGATCTCGCCGTATCTTTTCTTCTGGCAGGCCAACCAGGAAGTCGAGGAGAAGGCCGCGCGCCGTGACCATGGCCGGGGCAAACAGCGCGGCGCGACGGCAGGCGAGCTGACGCACGCCGCCTGGGATGTCGGTCTGGGGATGCTCTTCTCAAACGTCGTCATGTACTTCATCATCCTGGCGAGCGCGGCGACGCTGCACCGAGCCGGCCGCACCGACATTCAATCGGCGGCCGAGGCTGCCGAGGCCCTGCGGCCGCTGGCAGGCAACGCCGCCACCATGTTGATGGCGCTCGGCTTGATCGGCACCGGCGTCCTGGCCGTCCCCATCCTGACGGCCTCGGGAGCGTATGCCGTCTGTGAAGCGTTTCGTTGGAAATGCAGCCTGAATGCAAAACCGGGCCGGGCCAAGGAGTTTTACATCATCATCACGGTGTCCACGCTCCTGGGCTTGCTCATGAACTTCGCGGGCATCGATCCCGTGAGCGCGCTCTTCTGGACCGCCGTGATCAACGGCTTTTTGGCGCCCCCTCTGCTGGTCATCATCATGCTCATCGCCAACAACCGGGCCATCATGGGCCAGCGCGTGAACGGTCTGCCGATCAACCTGCTTGGCTGGGCCACGACCCTGGCGATGTTCGCCGCCGCCGCCGGCTTAATTTACACCTGGGGCCACGGCTAAGGGGATGCGGCCACAACTTGCAGCACGCGACTGAAAGCGCTTGACAGATCGCCCGGACTTGTTATTCTTGCCATTAACTTTGCAACACAAAGTACATTGCATGGTGAAGTCATGAAAGCCGACAATCGCTGCCAAGGGTACTGCTGGCCACGGGCCATGCGCGTGCCGCCGAAATTGGATCCGCATCGCCCGGTCGGCAGGCCGCGGCCGAGGTATGCACTGCTCATCAATCCGTTCTACGCCAAGGACCCGGTGGCCAGCTTCGGCAAGCATGTGCTGACGCCGTCCCTGGCCCTGACCGCGCTAGCCGGCGCCACGCCGCCCGAGTGGCAGGTGCGCTACTGGGATGAGAACTTGCTTCAGGGGCCGCCGCCGTGGCAGCCGTTTCCGAGCGTGGTGGGCATTACCGTGCATCTTACCTTCGCCCGCCGCGCCTTCGCCCTGGCGCGGTGGTATCGTGCCCGCGGCGCTAAAGTCGTTCTTGGCGGCTTGCACGTCCTGAGCTGTCCCGAGGAGTGTGCCCCGCACGCCGACGCCCTGGTGCTGGGCGAGGGCGTCCAGTTATGGCCCGAGGTCCTTCGCGACGCCGAAGCAAACCGGCTGGCGCCGCGCTACGAGGGGAGCTATCGCCGGCCGTATCGTGACGACCCGCCGCCGCGCCGCGAACTGTTGCCGCGCCGGGGGTTCCTGACGACCAGCAGTCTGATCGCCACGCGCGGCTGCCACAATCGCTGCGGCTTCTGCTATCTCTCTACCGAAGGGTTGCACATACCGTATCTCGTGCGCGACGTGGCGCAAATCGTCGAGGAGTTTCGCCGCGACGGCCAGCCCTATGGTGTATTCATCGACAACAATCTCGGGTCGCGGCCGGAATACCTGCGCGCCCTGTGCCGGGGACTTCGGCCGCTGGGCAAGATCTGGAGCGCCGCGGTGACGATTGACGTGACGAACGAGCCGTCCCTGGTGCGCGACATGGCCCTGGCCGGATGCACCGGCGTCTTCGTGGGTTTCGAGTCGCTCACCGAGCAGAATCTGGACGACGCTCACAAGAAGACGCCGCGCCCGGACGACTACGCCCGGCGCGTCGCCCTGCTCCACGACCACGGCATCCAGGTCAACGGCAGCTTCATTCTTGGCTTCGACCACGACCGCGCCGACGTGTTCGAGCGTCTGGCGCGCTGGATCGAGGAGGTGCGCTTGGAATGCGCGACGTTTCACATCATGACTCCCTATCCCGGTACGCCGCTGTTCCGCCGCCTGGAGCAAGAAGGGCGCATCCTGCACCGCAACTGGGATCTGTACGACACGGCCCATGCGGTGTTTCGCCCGCGGCACATGACGCCTGAGGAGTTGGAAGAGGGCTATGCCTGGTGTTATCGGCGGCTGTTCACGTTGGGTTCGATCTGGCGGCGCCGCCCGTGCCGCTTGCCTGAGGTGGCCGGCTATCTCGGCATGAGTCTGCTCTATAAGCGCGCCAATTGGTTGTGGCCATTCCTGATCCGCTACGGTCTAACCGGGCCCGTGTGGCGTCCTCTCGTGGAACTGGCCCGCCAGCGGCATTTGCGTTTTCGCAAGCGCCTGGCCGATGACTCGCTCACCAAGGTCGAAACGGCCCCGCGGCTCGCTGCCCCGATGTTAACGGGATTGGTATAGCCCCACCGGCTTCGCTTGCGTGAGCAGGCGCAAAAAAGAGAAGGAGTAAGATGAAGAGTAAGATTAGGAAGAGGATTAAGAGCAAGAGTAAGAGTAAGAATTAGGATGCAGTCGGCGGTGTGGCCTTTGCCCTCTCGCGCGTCTTGCTCTTAATCTTTATCTTGCTCTTCATCCTCTTCTTAATCCTAATCTTTCTCTTAATCTTACTCCGCGTCATCAACCGACGACGCCGCCTGCGTAACGGCGAGATGGCCCGGAAGGGATTCATTTGGGCAGTGCGGCGATGCGGATATTCTTGAAACACAGATCCGTCGTCGGATCGTGCCCCTGGAGGCTGACGGGGCCCTTGTCCACCTTGGCGCCTTTGCGGGCGCTTTCGTTGGGCGGGCGCTTGTCGGTGAAGTCGGCCGTTTGATAGCCGTTCACCCATACCGCCAGGTGGTTGCCGTTGGCCACGATGGTCATGGTGTACCACTCATGGTCGTTGGAGATGACCTTGCGGGCCGGCTGCTGGTTGTAGATCGCGCCCGTGCCGAAGTCAATGGGCATGTCGCGGCGATCGACCAGTTCTGCGATATCGGCCTTGGCAAACTTCTTCACCTGCCTGGGCCGCGCCGGGCGTGCTTGCTTTCCCTGAACGGTGTAGACCTGGAGGGTGGCGTCATCGCCCTTCAGCGTCAAGCTGCCGGATACCTTGGTTCCGTCCCTGAGCGTGATGTCGCTGATCCATTCGTTACGAATCTGAGCCTCGTAGCCGGCCCAGAATTGGCCCGGCAGGCAACGAAAGAACACGCCGCTGTTGAGGTGCGGGCCGTTTGAGAGGACGTCAATCTGCAGCACGAAGTCGTCCCATTGGCCTTCGGTCTGAATATCGCCGGGACCGTTCTTGATGGTCAGCTCTGCTTTGTCATTGACGCCAAACTGCGACTTCGTCCTGTCGGTATGGATCTCCTTCCAGCCGGTCAGGTCCTTGCCGTTGAAGATCGAGTTCAGGCCAAGCGGTTTTAGTTTGACGTTTGCAAGAGCCAGGGTCTTGCCTGCGGCAACTTCAAATCGAAGCGGCACAGGCTTCGAACCGTCATAGCTAAACATGGCTTTATTTACGGGCCCGGCCGTCACTTCGATGTGCGTTCCCAGGCCACCCCCTGCCGTGGCCCAGAGATTCAATTCCTGGTTTGCCAATCCGGCCGAAACACTGCCACCTTTGCCGTCTTGGAGAACCAAAGTGCCGTCGCCCTGGCTTCTCAGATGAAGCTGCCAGTCACGATACATGCTTGTAACCGTGGCGCTGGCGGCTCTCTCGCCTCCAATAACCAGTTCTCCGTCTTTTACGCTGGCTTCGCCTTCAATCTTCCAGCCAAAGGTGGTTTCCCCATCAAAGAGGAGAATCCATCCGCCGGCAATTTCCTTGGGCGTCAGGGTGTTCCGTTTAGCCGGCTTCTCCTCGGCGGCGCAAGCCGTCAGCGTGGACAGCAAAAGCAAGCCAAAACTGCATAATAGGGATTTCATGAGCGCATCCTCGGTGCAGGTGATCGTGGTAACGGTGCCGCACAACATCTTGCCACAATCCCACGGCCACGCAAGTAACTTTCATATCTTCCCAAGGGCGCCTCGCCAGGTTAAGCTTGAGATGGCAGGTGCGCGAATTAGAGGTTCGGCGGCAGGTGAAAGGCTGTGCGCATGATCTTTCCCGGAATGGACCCGTATTTGGAAGAGCCGCAGATTTGCCCGGGGGTCCATGCCTCATTCATCGTTTACTTGCGAGATTACCTGCAGCCCCTCTTGCGGCCTCGCTATGTCGCAGCGCTGGAGGAGCGCGTGTTCGTCGAGGGTCCTGACCGGGAAATCATTCCCGATGTCTGGTTGCGACAAACGCGGCATGCTTCCGGTAGCACGGCGGTCGCCGTGGCAGGAGACGATGCGCCGATTCTTGTTCAGGTTGAGCCGCTGGAGGTGCATGAGACCTATGTAACGATTCTCGATCGCCAATCCGGAAAACGTGTCGTCGCGGTCATCGAAGTTCTCAGCCCGAGTAACAAATACGCCGGTTCAGGACGCGAGTCGTACCTGGCAAAACAACGTGAGGTGCTCGCCAGCGACGCACATCTGGTTGAGATCGATTTGCTGCGGACTGGGCCGCATGCTCTGGCAGTGCCCGAGGAAAAAGCCCGCGCCCAGGGTCACTACGACTATCTCGTTTCCGTGAACCGAGCTATCAATTCGCGCGGTTTATTTGAACTCTATCTACGCGGTATTCGCCAGCGCTTGCCGAAGATAAACGTGCCGCTGGCGACCGGGGATCCGGATGTGAAATTGGATTTGCAGGCTGTGCTTGAACACAGCTATGAAGCTGGTAGCTATCGCGAGCGCTTGAACTACGATATAGCTTGCAATCCGCCGCTCGCGCCCGCTGATGCGGCGTGGGCACGCGAGGCGATTCTGAAAGCAAAGCAACAGGCTGCAATTTCACCGGCCCCTGCCGACGGCGTGTAGGGCACTTTTCCCCGAAAGTAGATTTTGCCGGCCGCTATTCCCTCAGCTCACATGGCGCAGAAACGTCACGCGACCCGTCGCCACCCATTCCACCACGAAAATGTTGCCGTCCTTGTCGAAGCAGGCGTCGTGCGGGTGGACGAACTTGCCGGGCTGCCATTCCTTTGGATTGCCGCGAATCTTGAAGGTCTTGTCCGCCATGATCCGCTTGGAATCCTCGCCGAGATGAGTGATGACGTTGTTGTCACGATCAAAGAGGGTAACGCGGCCGAACAGATCCGGCACCATGAGCACCTCGCCACGGATGTCGAAGTGGGCCGGAAACAGCAGGCCATTGACAAAGCTCAGATGTTTGCCGTCCAGCGTGAAGTATTGCAAGCGCGCGTTGGCTCGATCGGCAACCACGAGCGCAGGCTCTCGCCCGGGGCGGTCGTCCAGCCAGAGGCCGTGCGGCGTATTCATTTTGCCCGGCTCCTTGCCCAGTCCGCCCCAGGTGCGCACCCAGTTGGCGTCCTTGTCGTACTGATGAATGTAATGCGAGCCGTAGCCGTCGCCGATGTAGAAACCGCCGTCGGGCGCGAAGGCCACGTTGGTGGGACTGTAGCGTTTGCCCTTCGTGTACACCTTCGGCTCTTGCGGCACGTCCTTCCGCCAGACGACCTCGCCCTTGAGGTTGGTCTTGGCGACGACGCCGTGAGCGATGTCGGAGAGATAAAGGAATTGCTCGCCGCCTTCCTTGCGTACGTCAATGCCGTGGCCGCCCGGATAGTACTCCTTGCCAAAGGAGCGCACAAACTTGCCGTCCCGGTCGAAGACGACAATGGTGTCCATGGCGTTTTTGGTGACGCCCTGGTGCTTGATGTAGACCAGGCCGTCTTCATCGACGCACACGCCGTGCGTCGTCTCCCAGCGGAGATGCCTGGGCAGCTCGCCCCAGCCGTGCTGGCACTCATAGCGGTGTTCGCCTGCGCCGATGACGGCATTCTTGATGCCGGCTTTATCCTCGGCATGCAAAATGGCAGGGCCGGCCAAGGCGGCAGCGCCGGCTGCCGCGGTCCGCTTCAGAAAGGTGCGCCGTTTCATGAAAGGGTACTCCCGTCACGCATAAGGTGGGTAGAGGATCACCAAGCCAGCAATTTACAGCGGCATGCGGCGCTTTGCAACAAGCGGCTCTGTTGTTGATAAGATAAAATGCCGCTGCTCCGTTGGCTTCGGACACTTCCATGAACACGGAAAGCAATGCCGTTTCCTTTCCTGCAGGCAAGCTCGGGCACGCGCGCGGCCCCTGGCTCCTGTGGTTGGTCCTGGCGTTCCTGGTTCTATCTGCCGGCTGCAAGCGCCCCGCGCCGCCGCCGCGCGATCGGACTCTCTGGGGGCACCTGGGTGGTGTTTACGCGCTGGCGATTACGCCGGACGGCAAGACCATGGTCTCGGCCGGCGAAGACAACATCATCAAGCTCTGGGACCTGGCCGGCGAGCGCGACATCGGCACGCTGAAAGGCCACACCGAGCAGGTCGTGGCTTTGGCGCTCACATCCGACGGCAAGACATTGGCCTCCGGCAGCTGGGATCGCCACATTTGTTTCTGGGATCTGGCCAAGCAACAAGAGCGCGCGAAACGCGAAGCCAGCAGCTACCGGATGCGCGCCCTGGTCTTCACGCCCGATAACAAGACTCTGATTTCAGGAAGCGACGAAGGCGCCATCAAGCTGTGGGATGTGGAGGAGGCGAAGGAGAGGGCCACGCTTGCCGGCCACAAGAGCGGCATCAGCAGCCTGGCCGTCACGCGGGACGGCAAGATGCTGGCCTCATCCGCCCTGGATCAAACCATCAAGCTCTGGGACCTGGGCAAGGGCAAGACCAGAACAACCCTGCCCGAAGCGCCGCACAAAATTACCTGCGTCGCCTTTTCGCCTGATGGACAGATCCTGGCTTCGGCCGGCTTCGATGGAGCAATTCATTTCTGGGGTGCGATCACCGGATCGCCTGAAGACACACTGCAAGCAGGAGCCGGCAAGGTCTGGACCATCGTCTTTTCTCCCGACGGCAAAACCCTGGCCTCCGGACACATGGACGGGACCGTCCGGCTATGGCACGTAAGCGATCGCAAACAGACGATGGTCTTCCGCGGTCATGGTGGATCGGTGATCGCCCTGGCGTTCACACCGGACGGCAAAACGCTGGCGTCAGGGAGCCAGGATCGGACAATCAAGCTCTGGGACGTGCCTGCCGAGTCCGCTGCCACATCCCCCTGACGCCAAAGAAATGTCGCCTTTCGCTCCGCGAAAGGCCGTTCTTTCGCGGAGGGAAAGACGACAATTACTTTTTCTTGGGCGCGTCGGGCGCCAGCTCCATGTCCTTGGGCGTGATCGCACACGGCGCCCCGTCTTCCGGCACCTCCAGCTTAGCAGTCCACAAAATGCCGTTCACGACGGCCTGCCGAAACGCCTTCTCGCCGAAGTTGGCGTGGAAATGTCCGCCGACAAAGCCGAAGGAGCGGCCGCCGCCTTGCCTTTCGTAGACCCAGGCGATGTCGTAGTCGCGCGTCGCGCCGCGCTTATCCTTGACTGCCGCCTTCATGATCGGCTTGCTCTCCGGCAGGTAGCGCAGCTTGATGTAATACTCTTCCTTCAGGTCATAGTCCTGCCAGCCGCGGCTGATGGGATGTTTCGGGTCGGCCTGCCGCACCTTGCTTTGCTGCACGTGGTACTCGGAGAAGTCGGTATTGAACCAGCCGCCGAGCAGGTGCAAGTATTCTTCACCCTCGCTCTTCTCCGCGCCGGTGCTCCAGTGAATGGCCGTCAAGCCGACTCCCCTGCGCATGAGATCCTCGACCTGGCGGCGTTGCGGCCCGCCCAGCAGCATGGTGCCGCCGAGCTTGGTTTGCAGCACGATGGCGCTCACATCCTTCAGAACCTCCGGGTCCTTTGGCCAGCCGTTGGCGACGACGGTTTCCACGCCCGGCGTTTGCCGGAGACACCGGGCCAGCAGCTCGCAGTCATCCATGTAGGTGTGCGTGGCATAGGCGTGATCGCGGTCCTTGCCGACGAGAAGGATCTTGGTCCTGGTGTCGCCGGCAAGAGCGCCGGCGGCACACCAGAAGCAGGCGCACAGCGCCAGGAGCATTTGTCTGGTCATTGGATTCTCACTCCGGGGTTCGAGGGCCCTTTTTTCAACGGGCGGGTGCTAGCGGAATTAGTCTACGCCTTTGCCATTTCCTCAGCCACGTTTTTTGAGGCGGGGATCTGTCAGAGAATGGTCAAAGGATGCCTGTCGATCACATGTGTCCATTCATGCCGATGCGCATGGCGAAAGGAAACCAGCTTTGCACCCTGGCAGCTAATCCTTCGCTATTGCAGTATTGGCCGTATCCGGCCCAGCATGTGCGGCTGTCCCAGGGTGGCTTTGCCGAAGCCGGCGACGGCGCCACAGGCGACGGCCTGCTGCTGGCTGTCTTCGTAGTTGCTCACCAGCATGACCGGCACGCGTTTCAGGTTGTCGTCCGTGGTAATCTGTTTGATCAATTCCAGACCTTGCGAGCCGTCCCGGTCGAGAATGCGATTTACCAGTACCAGGTCGAACGCCTCCTGGCGCAAGCGCGTCAGCGCCTCGCCGGCATCGTCGGCGGCGACGACTTCCGCGGCAAAAGCTCTTTCCAGCGTGCGCGAGATTGCACCGTGATCGGCAAAGCATTGACCGATGCTGAGAACGCGTTTGACAGCCATGCGGGAGTCGCCGTTCCGAATGTCAAAGAGTGGTACCCACGAAATGGAAAGCGACCGCAATGACCTCCCCGATCGGTCGCGCTGCCTCCTTGATTGCTCCGCGCCAAAAATTCAATCGCACCATCATACGGGGGAGAAGTGCGCTCCGTCAAGCGACGCGAACGAAAAAAAAATGGTTGGTTGCACGGCCTGTCCAGCAGCCTAGCGCACGATCATTTTGCCGCCGTTCTGGTTCTTTACAAGTGCGACGCTCGCCTTTAGACTCATACGGATGGATACACTTTGGTTTCCTCAATGGTCAGCAAACTTGGAGTGTCGCCATGAACCCTGAACAAGCCGATCTTTCCCCGAGTCCAGCCAGGCAAGGTTCCGTGCCGCGGTTCGAAACGTTTCCTTACCAGCCGGACCGGGGCTGCCCGTTGACCGGCCTTCTTTTCGCGGCCGCAATCAGTCTGGCGGCCGCGGTGGCTGCCGCCTGGTTAGTCAGCTTCATCGGGCAGTGGCTCTACCTGATCGTTTTCTTCCCCCTGGGCCTGGGGTTTGCCGTCGCCATGGCCGGCAGCTTCGGCATACGCCGCGGCAAGGTGCGTAACGGCCTCTGTGCGGCGGTCCTGGGCTTTGCGGCGGGCGGCCTGGCCATGAGCGCCGTGCACTTCTTCGATTATCAGCGGTTTCTGGATACTGCCGAGAACGTCATTCCCGGCGCGCGTCAGATATGGATCGATAGAGGCAATACGGTCTTTACCTACGTGGACATGGCTGCGGAGGAGGGCGTGCACATCGGCAAGGTCGGGCACGGCAACGACAAGGGCATGAACCTTGGCTATGTCGGCTCGTACATCTACTGGGGTCTGGAGGTGCTGGGCGTCGGCGCGCTGGCGCTGTGCCTGATGCTGGTCGCGGCACGGGCGCCCTTCTGCTCGGCCTGTAATAGCTGGAAGGTGGAACGCAAGCTCGGCCAGGTCAATCTGCCCTCCGTGGTAGTAAAACAGGCCATCGCCAGCGGCGAAATTGTCAAGCTGGCGGAGGCCGACTTTGCCGATATCAAGGGACACATGGTCATCAAGGCGGCGATCTGTCCACATTGTGGCGAAGAAGCGCCCGTGGACGTGCGCCTGGAAGAAGTGACTGTCAATGCCAAGGGTGAGCAGAAGTCGCAGGAGCTGCTGCACATGACCTATCCCGGCCAGGCGATTGCCGTGCTGGAGTCACTGGCCCATCCCGCGCCGGTCATCCAGCAAGTCGCCGTCCAGGAGCCTCCGAAGCCGCCGCCAGAGAGCGGCGCAGGCGAATCTTCCGAGGGAAGTGCTCTCCCGGCAAACTGAGATCAAAAGCCCGCTACCTTACGTGCGTGCTTGAACACTGCATCCAGCATGGCCTGCGTGAGCCGGCCGGTGAACGTGTTCTGCTGACTCGGATGATAGGAGCCCAGCAGGGTGTATGGACCGACCCGGGCTTCCGCGCCGTGCCCGAAACGCGGCTTGCGCTCGGTCCGCCAACCCAGGTCGCGCAAGACGCGCAGCATCCCTTCCCAGGCAAAGCCGCCGAGGCAGACAATCACGCGCACGCGCCCGAGCAGCGGCAACTCTTCAACCAGGTAAGCCAGGCAATTGTCGCGCTCGGCAACCGTCGGCCGATTGGCCGGCGGCGCACAGCGGACGCACGCGCTGATATAGCAGCCCGTCAGTTGCAGTCCATCACCACGATGAACGGAAGTCGGTTGATTGGCAAAGCCGGCGCGATGAAGCGCCCCAAAGAGCCAGTCGCCAGAGCGATCGCCGGTAAAGACGCGCCCCGTGCGATTGCCCCCATGGGCCGCCGGCGCCAGGCCGCACACCAGCAGTCGCGCCTTGGGATCGCCAAAGCCGGTAATCGGCCGTCCCCAATAGTCTTCCTCGCGAAAGGCCGCGCGTTTTTCGCGGGCAACCTGCTCGCGCCACGCCACCAGGCGCGGACAGCGCCGGCAGCCGATGACTCTTGTGTTAAGCGCAGTCAATTCAATGAGAGACATGCACCTCAGTTTAGCAGCCGACGAGGGGATGGCAAAACTACCAGCCCGAAGCGCCAGCGAGGGACGGACCTCGCTTGCGCTTCGGGCTGGTAGGGCAGCGCATCATGAGTTGATTTCAGGCAAACAATTCTTTGACGGCTTCGCCCTTGTCCATGAGCTTGATCGGCCGCCCCAGAGTGCTCATGTTCTCCTTGCGCGGGTTGATGTTGAGGGCCTGGTAGAAGCTGCAGAACAGGTCGGGCACCGTGACCGGGCGCGACTTGACGTCGGTGCCGTCGCTGCTGGTGCCGCCGATCACCTGGCCGCCCTTGATGCCGGCCCCGGCCAGGGCCACACTGAACGCCCGCGGGAAGTGGTCGCGCCCCGGCTTGTCGCCGCGGCTGTTGATCTTGGGCGTGCGGCCGAACTCGCCCATCCAGATGACCAGCGTCCGGTCCAGCATGCCGCGTTCCTTGAGATCGCGCACCAGGCCGGCAAAAGCCGGATCGACCTGGCCGGCCAAGGTTTTCACGCGGTCGAAGTTGTCCTGATGGGTGTCCCAGCCGTTGGACTCGATTTCCACAAACGTCACGCCGGTCTCCACCAGGCGGCGGGCCAGCAGGCAGCCCTGGCCGAAGGGCGTACGGCCATAGCGGTCGCGGGTCTCGTCTTTTTCCTGGTTGAGGTCGAAGGCTTTCAAGCGCGGACTGCGCACCATCTGGGCGGCGTTGCTGTAAACGGATTTATGTTCCGTGACCCGCGGCCCGCCCCCGGCCTCGGCGAAGTCGTTTTCCATCTGCTCGAGCAGCCCCAGGCGCCGCTCAAAGCGCTTATCCACGACGCCCCTGGGCAGCGCGACGTTGGCCGGCAATTGTGTGGGACTGGCGACGACAAACGGCGCCACGCTCATCCCCAGGAAGCCGGAGCCAATGGTGTTGACCCGATTGCCGATGCTCACGAAATGCGGCAAATCGAAATTCTGCGGACCAATTTCGGATGCAACGATCGAGCCGAGACTCGGATACTTCACGCTGCCGACCGGCACGTAGCCTGTATGCAACTGATACGTGGCACGCTGATGCTCCCCCTCGCGATTGGTCATGGAGCGGATCAGCGTAATATCGTTCATGGCCCTGGCGACATTTTCCCAGCCCTCGGCCACTTCGACGCCGCTCACCGCCGTGGAGACGCCCTTGGTGGGCCCGCCGTTCGTGGTGCCGGGCTTTGGATCAAAAGTCTCAAACTGGCTTGGCCCGCCGCGCATGAACATCAGAATGCAGGCCATGCCGCGCTTGCGCAACTCCTCGGCATGGAGGGTGACGGTGTCTTTCCAGCCCAGCATGCTCAGCCCCGCCGAACCCAGCGCCAGGTTCCGCAGAAACGACCGGCGATTGAGCACGCCGTCACGATTCGTTTGGATGTGCATCAGCGATTGCATGGTCATGGCGTTCGTCCTCAGTCATGGTCATTGGTCATTGGTCATTCGTCATTCGCTTGGGCGAATGACGAATGACCGTCTTATCGCTTGGTCTGAAACTCCGTCGAATTCAGTAACGACCACAGGATGTCCTCAAATGCTTCCGCGCGGTTATCGACCTTTCGGACATATTCCCGGCAGCGGTCAATTTCCTTGTCCGTCGGTTTGCGCGCCAGGGTACGCAAGTAAACCATGCGCAGGGCATCGTCATTCTGGGGGTAGGCGGTCAGAATCCGGCCGAGCAGGTTCGTGCCGCGGGCCTGGATGCGGTTGTTGATGGCCGGGTTGTTCATCATCAGGAGGGCCTGGGGAACGCTGCTCTCGATCTCGTCGGCCTTGAGCGAGGGATCGAAGCGGAACTCCTCCTTGAACTGGCCTTCCAGGCCGCCGATGCCGGCAAACGGGCCCATGGGCCGGCGCGGCGCCTGCTGCGGCGGGCCCAGGTTGCCAAGGACGCCGACCAGGGAATCCCACAAGGCGTCTGCCCGCAGGCGCGTCGGATAGGCCGCGGCAAAATGTAGATGCTGATCGGTGGCATCGCCCAGGCGAATCTGCCGCTGGTACGTCTGGCTGGTCATGATCGCCCGGAACATTTCCTTGACGTCGTAGTCGGTGCCGCGGAAGGCGCCGGTCAGGCGCGTGAGCACGGTCGGAAAGACGGCCTCTTTCTTGGGTCCCATGTCGTCCACCGGCTGATAGAAGGACTGGCCCATGAGCTCGCCCCAGATACGGTTCACGTAGGCGCCGGCGAACCAGTAGTTGTTCTTGTCCACGATGGCGTTGGCCAGGGCCGCGCGGCGATCCTTGTCGCTCAGGTTGTTGCCGGCGGCCTTGCCGTCCAGAAAGCGCGGGAACGTGACAAAAGTCTTTTTGGGATCGGTCGGGCTCGGCATCTCATGCTCGCCCTGGCGCGCGGAGACGAGCTCCACGGTGGCGCGTTTGCCGTTGGCGCCCGGCACAAAGCGTTCACGAGTGCGCGCGAAGTAGCCGGCCAGCTCATGGAACTGGACTCGTTTCCACTGGTCGCTGGGGTGGTCGTGGCACTGGGCACATTGAATTTGAATGCCCAGGAACACGCGCGCTGTTTCCGCCGCCTGCTCGTTGGCCGCGTCGGGACCGCGGTGCGCGGCCAGGAAGAAGACTGCGCCGTTCTTGCCGTCGTCATCGAAGTCGCAGGGGCCCTCGGCAGTAAGCATCGCCTTGGCCATCGCGCCCCAGCTCTTGTTCTGCTTGAATTCCTGTGTGAGCCACCTTTCGAAGGCGTTCACCAGGACCAGGCCACGCCGGTCGCTGACGCGGGCGGAAAAAACATCCCGCCAGTAACGCGCCCAATGGCGAGCATAGTCATCACTTTCGAGCAGCTTGTTCACTAACTTGGTACGCTTGTTGGAATCGCGCTCAGCGACAAACTCGGTCACGTCCGCAGGCAAGGGAAGCTGGCCGGTCAGATCAAGAGTGACGCGGCGGATGAACTGCTCGTCGCTCGTCAAGGGCGCCCGTTCCACCTTGGTGGTCTGAAGCTCGTTGTTGATTAGCTCGTCCAGCTCTCCCGGCTTCATGGGCACGAGCGGCGCAATTTGCCATGCTTCATGCGTAAGCAGCGACGAGCGCGGCGCAGGGGGCGCCACCGGCTTGGCGACCGGAGAGGGCGGCTTCTTCGCCTGCTTCTTCTGGTTCTGGGCCGCGTCCGAGCGCGAGCCGGCGAGAGAAACGACGGCGGCAAGTCCGAGAACCGTCGTTGCCAGGATTGCTCGTGTTCTCCGGGAACATGCTGCGGAAAAGGGAATCATGATGCGACTCTCGCTGCCATTGGTGTGCAGGGACAAAAGCAAGGTCCTCTGCCAATCGTAGCTCAACTTCTATGAAGCCGTCCGGCGGCAGCTACCTTGCTCCGCCATGGCTCTAACGGATCAAACACCGCAGCCGTTAAAGAGTTCCGCGGGAGCACGGTACAGAAGGGGCTGAACGCAGTGGGGGACCAGAATTCGAAGGAAAGAAAATGAGGAGGCAAAGTGACAAGTCCGTAGTCAAAGCAGGACGCTTGTCCTGTCCTTGACCACGGACCATGGACCGCGAGTGATGGACCCCTTACGGATTCGGCGCCGGCAGCGGGTTAACCGGAACAGCGCCTGGGATAGGCGGCGGAATTACCGCGGCGGGCGGCGGCAAGGGGGGAGCACCCGGCGCAGCCAGACCGCCTGCACCTTGCGCCTCCATGCCCGCCAATTCACGCTGCAGCGGGAATGCCGGCGACGGCGTAAAGTACTGCGGCGGATGCTGCAAGTAATGTCCCGACGGCAGCGTCATGCCGGCAATATTGGTCTGGCAGCCCGTGGCGGCCGCCAGCAGCATGCCAAGGACGGCATGACTCACAACCAGCCTCTGGCGCAATGTTTTCATGCTCTTTCCTTTGCCAAGTCGTTAGGCGATGTGCTTCTCTGCGCCGGCCTCGGCGGCCGGTGAAAAGAGATAAGCTCCGTGAAGCTGGTGAAGCCCGGCTTCCAGGGTCGTGGTCAAGCTGCCCCGTCAAGCGGTGCGAACCGGCTGTGCTTGCTCTTGAGTCTATCGGTAAAACACCTGGGCAAAATTTACTGGATTTGCCGGCGGGGTAAGGCAAAATAGGTGCAACGCGGTTGGGAGTAATTTGGTGAGTGGTGAGAAGTGAGTGGTGAGTGGTTGCGCGGGATGAGAAAGCCGGGTACCACTCACCACTCACTTACTCACCACTCACCACTCGCCACTACCAGGAGAGCAGAGCGTGTTAACCGTAATGGATTATGCTGAGGAGACGACGTCCTGCGATTCGCCGTTCGTGCGGATTTGGGGACAAGGTGACAATCCACTGCCCTTGCGCCCGGTGCGCCCGGCGGCGCGAGGGCGCGCGCAAGTCCTTGGCGCGGATGCGCCTCCCTGGCTCCAGACAGGTCCCGTGGGCCAGCCGTTTGATTTCTGCGGACACGTCCACCGTCTTTGCGGCGATATGGTAGCGCGCTGCGAAAGTCTCTGGCATATTGACATTTCGCGTTTGCTTTTTGCCGTGACTCAGTCACGCAACGGCAGGGCGCACGGTTTGCAGGCCCGTGTAACACCGTTGCGTTTCCGGCACGGCCATTTGACGCGCCAGGGACGCGGCACCGCCTACCAGGTACAGAGGTATTTTGTCGGCGCTCAGGAAATGCTCTATGTCGTGACCTTCTGCCTGCCGCGCTTTCTTGACCAGGATTTTGACGACAAATTCATCACTCTTTTCCACGAGCTCTACCACATCAGCCCCTCCTTTGACGGCGACCTGCGCCGGCACGAGGGCCGCTGCGCGATTCACTCGCGCAGCAAGCGTGGCTACGATGCCCACATGGCCGCTCTGGCGCGCGAGTACCTGGCCAATGGCGCGGATCCAGCATTACATGGATTTCTCCGGCTGAATTTCGGGCAGCTCCAGCAACGGCATGGCAACGTGGTCGGCGTGGTTGTGCCGCGGCCTAAATTGATTCCGGTGCCCGCGCGGCGAAAAGGCAGCTAAGGCGCGGCACGAAGATAAGTATCGCCTTTCGTAGAACGGAATTCATTCCGTTCAGGAGCGCAAGCGGCCCGGCGCTGAACGGAATGAATTCCGTTCTACGAGGCGGTCGGCACGGCGGCGAGATCGGTCTCTTCCGCCGGTGCTGGCGGCGCGGCCCGCCCCATGCGCAGGGACAGGTAGTAGCCGATCAGCGCCAGGCTCCACATGATCGTGCGTTGCAGGAAGGCTGCAGACAGTCCGGTGGTTTGCATGGCCGGGTCAACCCGCGCATACAGATAGCCGTAAAACCCTTCGCTGCCCATGCCCCCAGGCGTCGGCAGCAGGGCCTGAACGGCGACGCCGCTCGGTATCAACAGGAAGTGCTCCCGGAAAGTCGGACACGGCGCAGGCCGCACGGCATTTTGAAAGGTCTGCGCCGCGAAGTAAATCGTGCAGACGAAGCACACCTGACTGCACAGCGTCAGCAGCAGGGCCAGCGCAATACTGCCGACCTTGGTGCGGTACATCCACAGCGCCCGCCAAAATTCCGCCACGGCGTGGCCGACCTTGGGGATATGTGTGAGGCGCCGGGCAAATCGTTCCGCATTCCGCGCCGGCAGTATCCCCATGCTTAACCACAAGATCACGGAGACAGCGATGATGATCAGGCTGGCCAGGATGATGGAGCGCAGGTAAGAATCGCCCGGCTTGAGGACGACGGCATCCCCGGAGAGCCAGAACACGCTGCCGAAAAGAGCCACCATCCAGATAATGCCCCACAGGCCCAGGGCGCGATCGATGAGCACCGTGGCCACGGCAACCGTGCGCCTCGTCTGTGCGCGGGCGATCGAGGCGGCCTTGAAGACGTCGCCGCCAATCGAGCCCGGCAGAAACGTACTCCAGAAAAAGCCCAGCAAGCCCAGGCGCACGGCATGGAACAAGGTAAACGGCAATTCCTGGGCGCGGACCAGCACGAACCAACGCCAAAAAGTGAGCAGCACGCCCAGGGCATAGACCAGCACCGCCAGCACCAACGGCGGGATGGTCAGTGGGCCGTCCAGGATGTCCCGGATGCCGACTCCAGCAGTCCCCTCGGGCGGCGTCCAGTATTTCCAGATGTAAAAGGAATAGAGTCCAATGCCGAGCGCGTATTGCAATCCGGCGAAGAGGCGGCGTTTGTTCACAAGAAAAATCCTGGTTCCGAAAGCACAGGAGCAAGCGGCCGATCCTGTGTCTGCATTCTGTGATAAGATAACGATTCTGTCTAGTTGGGATTGCCGGCCGGCCGGCCGGCAGGGGGGTGCATTCCCGTTTCTGCGCTAGGCCGCAGCCTTTGAGGCGACCGGTGCCGGCGGCAAACTGGCAAACATGCCTTCGACGAACGCGCAAACTATTCTCCCGTAGTGTTTTACAACCAAATACGTGTTTGCCAACCGTGGCCACGAACTTGGCAAACTGGCAAGCTACTTGGGCCATCTGGAGCCCGGCTCCGGATGCGCCCCTTGCAGAAGGACGGGTAGTACGGCTGCTTGATTCCCAATGATGACGTGACGGCGTGGCGGTGTTGTGCAGGGCTGGCCCAAATACCGCACGTGCACTGTTTCATGGCGAGCCGGCTGTCCCTGGCGCTTCCGGCGCTTCAAAATCCAGGTTCACCGGCCGGCGCGGTAGCTCGGGTTTTCGCTCTTTCTTTGAGCCGGGATCTATGGAAGGATTGGTGACCGGCACGCTGCGATCCACGATCTCCAGTTTCAGATCGTCAATCCATGCCTTGCCCGGCCCCTCGACCAGCACGGCAAAGCGGATGGTCTTGCTGCTCGGGGGGACATCGAGGACGATGTGCGGCTGCCGCCAGTCGCTGGTGCCGCGGACGGCTTCCTCCACGGTCTTGTCGATGCCCAGCAAGCCGTCGGCGCCGTCGATACGCATCCATAGAGTGGCCATCCCTTCCAGCCGTTCGGTCTTGAGATGGCCCGTCAGGCGGACGCGCTCGCCCCGATAGTCGTCGGCGCGGATGGTCTGCGACATCATGGCAAAGCTGGACGGGCGCGGGCTGCGGCTCTCGATGCGGCAACTGTAGGTGCCGCCGTGCCGGACGGCGTCATCGACCTGAAACACATAATCGTCGCCGTGACAGGACCAGCCCGCGGGGGGGCCGCGGCGAGAGCGCGCTTCCTCGGCGGCGAGCGGCGTGGCAATACGAATCAGCCAACCGTGGTAACGAGTGTGTTCTTCCACGGCGCGGCGCACCAATGCCGTCACGTCGAGGCGATATTCCTTGTCCGCGGGATCGATCTCCGCAGTGAGCGCGGGGCGCCTGACGAAGGCGGGTTGCCGATCCCAGCAGGTCCTGGCTTCGTCCCAGGATTCCTTGACTTCATGAACCACCACGTTAACCGGCTGTGCCGGCAACGGATGCGCGCTCTGCGAGCGCGACAGCAGCACTTCCGCCTTGCGCACACGGCCGTCCCTGGGCAAATCGAAGCGCAGCAAAATCCGATTGGTGTCGTTCAGATCGACGGACAGCACCTCATGACTCCCCAGGGGAGTGTTCGACAGATAGGAAAGCAGGACCGTATCGGCGGTGGCGCGGGAAGTTTGCCGCGTGCCGTCTTCAAAGACGATCCGCAAGCTCGGGCCGGAATTGGTTTCGCGGCTGGCGATGCCGATCCACTTTGCGGATGCCTGTTTCGCGGGCGCCGCGGGTTCTTCCCGGCTCCCTTGCACCCATTCGGCGAAGCCCTGCTGTGCCTGTTGCGGGAAAGCATTATCACCCTGCCGCTGCCAGGCCAGGGCCCCGGCGCCGCCGCCAAGCAGGCAGGCGGCCAGCATGATCATCACCACGCACTTGATCTTGGATAGAAACATGGCGCTCGTCACTCCTTCTATTAAGGCTATCGCCCTGGCCGAGAGCACTCCGCTGACCGGCGTGCCTGCGGCAAAACAAAGGGCCGCTTTGACCGTGGCCTGTGCAAGACCGGCCGTCGCCCGGCTGTGATGCAGAAACAGTTCCGCCGCGCTGAGGACGGCGGCAAAGGCTACGCCGCGCCGGCTCAGGCGCTGCTGCAGCAGTTTGCGCGCGTGCGCCAGCCGGCTCGACACCGTGCCCTCTTTCCAACCCAGTTGCCGCGCCGCTGCCGACTTGCTCTGGCCTTCCAGACAACAGAGCACAAACGGGGCCTGGTACTTCTCGGGCAAACGCGCCAGTTCCTCCTGAAGCATGGCTTGCAGCTCCCGCCAGGCCAGTTCCTGAATGACCGGACCCTCGGAGTTGTCAGTCGTCCGGCGTTGCCGCGCAGGACGTTTGCTTCGATCCATGGCGAGTTTCCTGGCGATGCGTGACGCCACCCGGTACAGCCAGCAGGCGACGGTTTGTCCGCTGCGGATCGAGGCGGCGTGCCGCACCAGGACAAGGAAGGACGCCTGATAGGCATCCTCGACATCTTGTTCCTGGCGCAGGACTTGCCGGCACGCGCTCCAGACGAGGCGCCCGTGCCGCTGCACCAGAAGCGCGAAGGCGGTCTCATCCCGGTTGCGGACAAAGCGCTCGAGCAGTTGGGCGTCGCTCAAGGAACCAAGCTGCTGCGCTGCCAGCAAGCCATGAAACTGCCGCAGTGCGCTGTGTACGCGCGTTTGCATCATCCGCCCTCTTGCGTAACGGTCTAATTCAATAAGAGGAGGAGCGAGTGCGATTGGGTCTCATTTTTTTCAGACGCGTTCCCAAGCAATTCATGCGCGGAGCAACTTGAGGCCGCACAGCGATTCGGCTGCTTCAAAATGCTTGAGGTTATTCGTCGATAAGGCGACGTCATGCCTTAAGGCAGCAGCGGCAACCCAGGCGTCCGAAGGCGCGATAGGCTTTCCGGCATTTTCGCAGGTAGCCACGACTCGCGCCCAGGCCCATGCCAGGTCACGGTCGTAAGGGATGATTAGATAGCGGTGCAGGGCCGATTCCAATTTTGCAGTCTTTCGCGCGCTCCACTGCCGCTTAAGTGTCCACTCGTAAAGTTCTGCTACGGAAACGAATGCCAACGCCAGACGTTTGCCTTTGATGTGCGGCCGAAACCGTTTGGCGTGAGGACTGTTCTTGAACAGGAAGCTGGCCACATCCGTATCCAGCAACAGCGTTTCGTTCATTTAGCTTGCTCCACCTCGCGCTCGCGCCACGAGGCGAGGACGTTTTCAAACCCGTCATCGAGCTCATCTTCAGGCCAACCGCCGAGCACTTCCTGGATTGATCGGGGCACAGGCACCCCTTGCCGGCGCGCCAGTTCGTCCAAAGAGCATGACTCCCAGAACTCCCCGGGTTGAGCTTCCGCCGCTTCGACGCGCACCGCGGTCCCATTGGCAAGCGGCACGGGTTCACGAAAAACGACTACGCCATTCTCAATGCGACCTTGGTACACCATGGCAATATCTTCTTTTGATAAGAAACAACCCCAGCCGAGGCCAAAGTCGGATGAGGATAGCCCTGTCATTCTTCATCATTGTATCAGCGCCGGAAGCACGACAACCGAATGCGCTCAGGCCGGATAAGGGAGACCCTGGAACCGCCTGCGCTTAAGGCGAACTGCGCCGTTGGAAAGATGGTTCATAAATCCGCAAGCCGGGCGGTCGCGCGCATCTGGTGTTGCTGACCGGACCCCAGCTCCACGGCAAAATCCGCAACGTTGCTGGTTTCGATACAGACCATCTGCGTCCATTCGCTCGCGCCGAAATCGGACATGGCCCCGGCCTTCTCGAGCCACGGATTCCAGACAACCGTCGTCAAGGAGTTGTCCTTGGCAACGACAATGCGACGACCCAGGGCATGATCTTCCAACTCGACCGGACTTTTCGTGTTCAGGTAAACGCGGTCGGTCTCGGAGACGATTGCGATGGGTCCTTGCTGGGTCTTCTTGCAATTGGAGTCCGTCTTGTCCAGATAAGCAACGGCGTTCAGACCCTGAAGCCGAACTTTGTCGATATGTCCCACATGGAAGTAGGTATGCAGGGCTTCCTCGAAGCGGAGCGAAGTTGCGCCCGTATTCCTTACCAACAGCTCCAGGTTCAGCTCGGAGCCGAACGTGGCACGGTGGAGCAGATGAAAATCCGCGGGCCACCATTTCTTCGTGGCGTCGTTGCTGGTGATGAACATGCTGACGCTTACCGCATCCCCGGTTTGCCTGATCGACTCCAGTTGCCAGCCCGTCGAGCGCACGAAACCGTGCGCCGGGGCGTGAGGATCGTCTGCCTTGTTAGCAAACCAGGGGAAGCAGATCGGTACACCGCCGCGAATGGCGCGACCGTCTTCCCAGCGTGATCTAGCGCTGACGAAAAGCACTTCGTCCGAGCCGCGCGGTTGCCATGAAGTTACATGCGCTCCGTGCAGATACATCTCACCTGCGGCGACGGGGCTGGTGACGGCCACTTTGGCCAGGCCGCCGTTGCCTGCAACGACTCTGGCAATGCCTGGAATGCTAAACCGGCGGTCCAACTCTGCTATGGCTGTGGAATCCATGCGCTTACTCCGTGACTTCGCCTCACTTTGCGCCTAAGTTGGCCGCGGCGCCGCTATCGGCGAGCACCTGGGCCTGGTCCTGGCGAACCCGCCCGGCTGGAATCGAAGGATCGGCGTCGCGCAGGCGCACCAGCGGTCCAGCCTTCTCACTCCCGGTTACGAGCCAGAGGATGTGCCGGGCACGATTGATGATCGGATAGGTCAACGTCATCCGGCGCCTGCCCTGGTAAATTCCGGTCAGGCCGACGTCGGCGTCGGTGACGTTAAGGACTGGATCTCCAGGCACCAGGGAAGCGGTGTGGCCGTCCGGCCCGAGGCCCAGGTGGACCAGGTCGAGAACCGGTGGGGAGCCGGCGATTTCCAGGAGAGTTCGGGAGTAGGCCTTGGCTGCGGCTTCCAGGTCGGGCGCCTCCACGGGCATGGCATGAACCTGCTCCGGGAGCAGCGGGACCCGCGTCAGCAGGCTCTCGCGCAAATGCGTGAGATTCCGGTCGGCGTGTCCTGCGGGGGCAACCCGCTCATCCACCTGCACCAGATGCACTTGCTCCCACGGCATTTTTTCGCCGGCCAGGGCGCGCAACATGATCCAGGGCGTCTTCCCGCCGCTGATGGCAACAATGAACCGGCCGCGCGCGACCACGGCGTCGCGAGCTGCCGCGGCGATGAGTGTGGCTCCCTGGTGGGCGACCGCCTTGGCGTCAGCCAATACTTCAATCTTCATAAGTGTGTCTCCAATCCGGCTTCCCTGGCGGTGAACCTAAGCCTAAGTCTACAGCAAACTGCCGACTTCCTCGCAGAGCTTTTTTGCCAGAACTTGATCGGGCGCCTCGGCGATCACGCGAACGATCGGCTCTGTATTGCTCGGCCGCACGTGGACCCAGCGGTCTTCCCAATCGAGCCTCAGGCCATCGACCCGGTCGGCCGCGGCTTCCGGCCAGCGCTTGGTCAACTCGGTAAACAATTTCGGCAAGCGCCCGCGATCAACCGTGTATTTATCCTTGACGATGGCGTACTGCGGCAGCTCCGCCACGAGCTCGCTTAGCTTCTTGCCGGTGACGGCAATCAAGTTCAAGATCAGACCCATGCCGATGAAAGGATCGCGCACCCAGCCGACACGGGGATCGATTACGCCGCCGTTTCCTTCGCCGCCAAGCACGGCCCCGACTGCACGCATTTTGTCCACGACGTTGGCCTCGCCGACGGCGGCTCGATGAAAAGGGCAGCTAAACTGCCTGGCGAGGTCTTCGTTGATCCTCGATGTGGATATGTTTACGACCACCGCTCCGCGCTCCTGGCTCAGGCGGAAAGAAAGTGCTAGCGCGAGCGTCAGCTCCTCGCCGATGTAGCGGCCGGTCTCGTCGATGATCGCCAGGCGGTCAGAATCGGGGTCGAGGACGAAGCCAATGTCCGCGCCATGTTTGGGAACAAGCGGACAGATGTCGCGCAGATTCTCTTCAACCGGCTCGGGCTCGTGCAGAAAGAACCCGTCGGCATCGCAGGCCTGGCAAACGGGCTGGGTCTGGAAAGCCTCCAGCAAGCGCCGGCCAAGCGGGCCGCCGGCGCCGCCGTTGGCATCCAGGAAGGTCTTGAGACGGGCGGCCCGGATGCGCGGGACGTCGACCAGCTCCAGTACACGGTCGCGGTGCCAATGATCGGGGCCGCCGCGTTCGATCACCGTGGCCAGACCGTTCCAGGGCACGCGGCGGAAACTTCCTTGTTGGAACAGCTCCTTGATTTTTTGCCCCTGGGCAGCGGGAAGCACGGCGCCGTCGCCGCCGAACAGCTTGAGCCCGTTCCACGGCGCCGGGTTGTGGCTGGCCGTAATCTGGATGCCGCCTGCGGCCTGCAGACGGCGCACGGCGAGACCACAGGTAGGCGTCGGCAACACGCCAAGATCGACGACCTCGCAGCCCGAGCTGAGAAGCCCCGCCAGGACGGCGTGCCGGATCATGACGCCGCTCGGCCGGCCGTCCCGGCTGACCACGATCTTGCCACCACCCGTAGCGGTTCCCAGCGCGGCGGCGAAAGCCGTGGCCGCTTCCGGCGTCAGCCCCGCGCCGATGATGCCGCGGATTCCCGAAACGCTCACAATCAGGTCGCTCGCCTGCGCCATGCGTGGATTTCCTTGCTTTGCCAGAGGTCCCGGCCCACTTTCCATCTCGACTGATTTCATGATCCGGCGACGGCCGATACTGAATTAATGTGCCTCATTTCTCACGGGCATTTTATGGAGGCTGGGCCAATCAGGTCATTCCAGCGCCCCCGCTCGAGACGCTGGCTGCCGCTCCTCCTGATGCTGCTGGCGGGATGTGCGTCCCGCTCGGCAGTGATCGACCGCGCTCTGCTGGCCCATCCCACGGCCGCCGCATACGCGGAAAGCCCCGTTTGCCCTTATACCGTAGCCTGCCCTGATGTCCTCGACTTGCAGGTGGATGGCGTACTCAAGTTGAGCGGCCCGCGTGAGATCGGACCGGACGGTCGTATCGATCTGGGTGCGCTCGGCCGGCTGCGCGTCGAAGGCCTGCCGGTTACGGCCATTGCCAATCGTATCGCCCAGGTCGCCCGCGTGTCTCCGACACGGGTTCAGGTGCAGGTGGTGGGCTACAACAGCCGGCAAATTCTCGTCTCGGGTCAGATTGTCGGCTTGCAGCGCGCCGTGGAGTACCGCGGTCCCGAGACCGTGCTCGATTTGCTGCAACGGGTGGGCGGCATCACGCCGGGCGCGGCTCCGGACGAGGTCTACGTGGTGCGCTCCCATGTGGCGGAAGACCGCCAGCCGGAAGTCTTCCGCGTGGACCTGAAGGCCATCCTGATGAAAGATGATCCGCGCACGAACCTCTATCTGCAGCCGCTGGATCAAGTGTTCGTCGGCGAAACGCGGCGCTGCACTTTTGAGAAATGCCTGCCGCCGTGGATGCGGCCGATCTACGAGGCGTTTTGGGGATTACGGCAAAATAAGCCGAGCCCTGACGCTCCAGAACCAACCAGGCTCGCCCTGGGAAATAATCTCGCCAAATAACGCGCAACTCCGCTCTTGCTTTCCATTGATCGACAAGCTATACGTTGCCACCCTTGGCCGGGAGATCATTCCGTCTTTCGGAAGAGGGAGGCGCGCATGCGCGTTCAACTGAGCCGCAGTCGATGGTTGCTGATCGTGGGATTTCTCGGGTTGGCCGCGCTGGCCGTTCTCTGGGGGCGCGGCCGGTCAATTTCCCAGGCGACAGCCCAGTCGCCGGCGCAGCCGTTTGCTGTCAATAATCAGGCAAGCCTTACCCAGCCATCCAGCGTGGACAATGCCAAGCGAGTCGTCGCGTATATCTATGATACTATTCCTCTCACGCGCAGCGATTTTGGCGAATATCTGATCGAGCGTCAAGGAGCGGATCGGCTGGATAACTTCATCAATCGGCGCATCATTGAAGTTGCCTGCCAGCAACTAGGTGTCGAGGTCACGGCCGCAGAAGTCGAAGCCGAATTTGCCACCATGCTTGCCGGTTTGAATATGGCGCAGGCCAAATTCGAAAACACCATGCTCAAGCCATACCACAAGACGCTTTACGAGTGGAAAGAAGATGCCGTTCGGCCGCGTCTTCTGTTGACCAAACTGACGCGGCAACGTGTTCAAGTCACCGAGGAAGAGCTGAAGATGGCTTTCGAAGCGCATTACGGCGAAAAAATTGACTGTCGAATCATCATGTGGCCGGAGCGAGAGAAAGAAAAAGTGATGGCGACTATTTACCCCAAAATCCGCGATAGCGAGCAGGAATTTGACAGTGCCGCTCGCCATCAAGCCAGTCCTACGCTGGCTGCGCAGGGCGGCCACGTCGATGCTTTCGGCAGGCATTCCACCGGAAATGACGCGTTGGAAAATGCGGCCTTTAGTCTTCGTGAAGGCGAATTAAGCGCCGTGGTCGGCACGCCGGAAGGGCCCGTGGTGATCAAATGCATCAAGCACCTTCCGCCGCAAAAGGACAAGTCTCTTGCGGACCCGCAAATTCGTGAGAAATTGAGTAAAGAGGTATATGAAAAGAAACTTCAAATTGAAATCCAACGGACCTTCGCAGAGCTGAAAGCGAAGGCGAACCCCAAGAAATTCTTTTCGCAAGCGGTCACCGAGGATGAGCTGAAACGGCAAGTGAGCGAAGAATTGCAACCGACAAAAATGGGAGCGTCGCACGGCAACTAGAAACAGGTCAGCGATTCCGGGCCTAATCTGGTAGGGGAGGAAGCGAGCTTCCTCCCCTTTCTCATGCGCTTGCGCCGAAAGCCTGTCTGCCGGTTACTGATCATTTCGGCTTCCACGCCGGCCGGCCGCCCTCGGTGGGTCCTTCGCCCTTGAGAAGCTCCTTCTGATTGCCGCCGTCCGCGTCCATGATATAGAGCGAACCGCTCTCTTCACCGGCTGCTGTGTGTTGAAAAGCAATCCGCTTGCCGTCGGGCGACCAGGCGGACAGACTGTTGAGGCCGCCCATCTTGGTAAGCTGCTTCTTGTTGGAACCGTCCGCGTCGATGACGAAGATCTCGAGGCCGTTTTCTCCCGGCTCGGCGAAGGTAAGCCGTTTGCCGTCCGGTGACCAGGCCGGGTAAACGTAGCCATTTTGATTGTCCGTCTTGGAAAGGTCCTCGACGTTCTTGCCGTCCGCGTCCATGATGTACAGGCGGAAGCCCTGGTTGCCGCCGCGCAGTGACGCGAAGGCGATCTTCTTGCCGTCCGGCGACCAGGCCGGATCGGCGTCATAACCTTCGTCGTTGGTGAGATTCCTGTCATTCTTGCCGTCGGCATCCATGACGTACACCTCGTAGTTGCCGTCCCGGCTCGATGAAAAGGCGATGCGCTTGCCGTCGGGCGACCAGGCCGGGCCGCGGTTTTCGCCCTTGTCGGTTGTCAATTGCTTGACGTTCTTGCCGTCGGCGTCCATCAGGTAGATGTCACGCGTGCCGTTGCGATCGGAAACAAAGGCGATCTTGCTGCCGTCGGGCGACCAGGCCGGATCGGTGTTGCTGGCCTTGGATTCGGTCAGGTTCTTGGAAGCGGAGCCATCGGCATTCAGCAGACAGATTTCGTTGTTGCCGGTGCGATTGGACGGATAGAGCAGTTGCGGCAGGTCGGCAAAACGCGCCACCGCCACGCCGCTCAGCAGACACAGCGCCAGCCAGGATAGGACCAGTCTTCGCATGATCGATTCTCCTCATTCGGAAACGGTTGGGAAGCGGAGCTGCCTTTTCCCGAGGTCAGTCGCCTCACATTGTGGTCGATTCCGGCGCTGAAAGCAATAAGCTCTTGCGGCTATTGTCCTTCCCGCTCAGGCGTGGTCGATGTGCACGCTGCACGAAAGGCTTGGTGCTTGCTGCAACGTCTGGTAGATCACACAGTAACGCTTGGTCAGCTTCAGCAGCGACTCCAACTGCTCGGCGGTGGCGTCCGCGTCCAGATGGAAATGGAGGCGAATCGCCTGAAAGCCGACCGGCGTGTCCTTGCTGACGCCGAGTGTACCGCGGAAATCCAGATCGCCTTCGGCAGTCACGCTGCCGCCGCGAAGCGGGATCGCCAGCGCCGTGGCAACGGCGCGCAGCGTCACTCCCGCGCAGCCGACGAGGGCTTCCAGCAGCATGTCGCCCGAGCAGAGAGCCAGCCCATCGCCGCCCGTAGCAGGATGCAGTCCCGCTTCGGCAAGCCCTTTGCCGGTCGCTACCTTGCAGGTGATGCCTTCCGAACCTACTGTTCCCTGCGCTCTCAGGGTGACCAGCGCGGTTGCCGGTTCTTCCTTGTAACGCGCTTTCAGAGGCGCCTGCACTGCTCGTAACTCATCGGCTTTCATGGTCTCTCCTGGAAATCGCTAATGCGCCATGCCGCCCGCGCCTGTGGGAGGCTCGCGGTGGCCATAAAAGCTGTACAGCACCGGCATCAAATAACGTGTCAAGAATAAGGTAGTAATCATGCCGCCCACGACCACAATGGCCAGCGGCCGTTGCGTCTGCGCACCGATGCGGGTCGACAGGGCGGCGGGCAGCAGGCCGAAGATGGCGGTCAGGGCCGTCATCATGATGGGCCGGACGCGTTTTTCCGCCCCTTGCATGATGGCTTCGCGCAAGGGAATCTGGCGGGCGCGGAGCTGGTTGAAGTAAGACACCAGGAGCAGCCCGTCCATGATGGCCACGCCGAAGATCGAGATGAAGCCCACCGCGGCGGAGATGCTGAAGTTCGTGCCCGTCAACCACAGCGCCCAGATCCCGCCCAGCGACAGGGCCACCACGTTGCTCAGGATTACCAATACATCGACCAGCGAATGAAAGGCGAGGTAGAGCAGAATAAAGATCAGTCCAAGCGAAAACGGGATGATATACAGGAGGCGTTCGTTGGCCTCTTGCATTTCCTGAAACTCGCCGCTCCATTCCGCGCGGTAGGGCGGCGGAAACAAGTGCGCGGTTTTGTCCTGGGCGTCGGCCACGGCGCCAGCGAGATCGCGGCCGCGCACGCTGAACTTCACGGCGATGAGGCGCTTGCCCTGCTCCCGGTAGATGGTGGACGCGCCGGCACGCACGAACTGGCCGTTGGGATCCGGCTGGCTCTGCTCATTGATGCGCGTGACCAGGTCGCGCAGGCGGCGGCGCGGCGCATTGCTGATGTTGTTGAAGTTGGCATTGAACAGGCTCCCGGTCCAGGACGGCATGGCCAGGGCGTTGCCGATCGTGGATGCCCCGGTGACGGCGCCGCTGAGCGGCGTCTGCGCGACGCCCGGCACGAAGCCGCTGGTCACCGTGTTGTTGGTCACGTCCACGGGGATGTTCAGGATGGTCTCCTCGCTGCCGCGCAGCCGTTCGGGCCAGCGCAGCGTGATGTCAAACGTTTTTTCGCCTTCGGTCATCTGCGTGAAGGCCTGGCCGCCGACGGCGGTCTTGATGGCGGTCTCGACGTCGGACACGCTGATTCCCCAGCGCTTGCACCTGGCGCGATCGATGCTAAACTCCAGGTTCGGTTGGCCCATGATATGGAAGATCCCGACATCCTCGACGCCTCGGACGGTGTTCAGAATTCGCTTCGCGTCTTCCGCGATGCTTTCCAGCTTCGTCAGATCGGGGCCGATGATCTTGACCGAATTGTCCCCCTTGACGCCCGACAGCGCCTCCGTGACGTTGTCCCGGATATATTGCGAGAAATTCCAATCGATGCCCGGCAGCTTCTCGCGCAGCAACGCATTCATCGACTTGACCAGCTCGTCCTTGCGGCTGCCCGGGAACCAGTCGCGCCAGCTGGCGGCCGGTTCCTGTGCCGGCCGCTCCTTCTGCGGTACAAGCGGCCCGCGCGTCCACTCTTTCTCGGGCTTGAGAGGAATCGTGAATTCGACATTGTAATAGCCGGTCGGATCGGTGCCGTCATCCGGCCGGCCGACCTGGGATTGGACCAGCCTCACTTCGGGGAACTGGCAAATCAGCTCGCGCGCTTTCCGCGCTGTGTCCGCGGCTTCATCAAGGGAGACATTTACCTTCAAGGTGGCGCGCACATAAAGGTTGCCTTCCTCAAGGACGGGCATGAACTCGCCGCCCAGCCGCGGCACCAGGCACAGCGTCGCCGCGATCAGCAGCGTAAATACGCCCAGGGTCAGCCACGGGTGGTTGAGGCAGGACTCCAGTCGGTGAAGGTACATCCGTTTCAACCAGCGCACCAGGAAGTTGTCACGCGACGGCCGGAGCCGCTTGAAAAACAACAGGCACAATACCGGCGCCACGGTAAGAGCCAGCACCAGCGCCCCGGCCAGCGCAAAAGCGTAGGTATCGGCCATCGGCCCGAAGATTTGTCCTTCCGGCCCTTGCATGGTGAAGAGCGGAATAAAGGCGCACACCATGATGGCGGTCGAGAAGAATAGCGCTTTCTCCACTTCCCCCGAGGCGCGGATGATGCGCTCCTTGAGCGGCAATTCACTGTGCTCCCCCGCGCTGATGTGGCGGTAGATGTTCTCCACCATGATGACCGAGGAATCGACGATAATGCCAAAATCAACCGCCCCGATCGATAAAAGATTAGCCGATTTGCCGCGCAGGAAGAGGACGCTGAACGCGAACAATAACGCCAGCGGCACGTTCACCGCCACAATCAAGGCGCTGCGCACATTGCTTAGAAACATCAGCAAGATCACGACCACCAGGCTCATGCCGATGGCCAGGTTTTCCCGAACGGTCTCGGTGGTGACGTCGATCAGGCCTTCGGCATCGTAGTAGGGATTGAGCTTCACGCCGGGCAACAACCGCCCCGGATTGTCGTTTAGTTCCTCCAGCTTGGCCTTCACCCCCCGAACGGCAGGGAGCATGGCCTCGTTCTTGCGCATGAGCACGATGCCGACGACGACGTCATCCTTGTCCTGCAGCACGATATTGCCTTCCTTGTCGAGCACCACGCCGCCATGCTGATCGCGCATGGGACGTCCAAGGCTGACCTTGCCCAGGCGGGTCTGATAGCCAAGGGCCACGCCCGGCTGTTCCAGTTCCAACGCGGGCGACGGCACCGGCCCGCCGTCCACGACGTCTTCCACGCGAATAGGCACATTGTTCACCGTGGCCAGGACGATCTCGCGGATCTCCTTAAGGCGCCGCTGTTCCTCGCTGCGCAGGTAGTCGGCGGCGGCCAGAGGGTCCTTGAAGCCGAGCACCTGTTGCGCGGGATCCAGGCCGCCGCCGATGAGGCCGATGCCGCGCACGTTCATGGCGACGCGGCCTTGCGTCAGAATATCACCGCCGACATTGGCATTGCTGTTCGTGATGGCCGTCTGCAGCTGCTGCAGGGTGATGCCGTAGCGTTTTAGGCGGGCCGGATCGGGGCGTATCTCGTAGCGCTTGACGGTGCCGCCGAAGCTGCTGACGTCGGCGATGCGGGGCACGCGTCGGAATTCGCGTTCGAGCGTCCAGTCTTCGAGGGCCTTTAGATCGCTCAGAGAATAGATGTCCCGCCGTCCCTGGCGTGGGCCTTCCACGGTATAGCGCATGAGCTCGCCGGTCGGAGTCATCGGCGAGATTTGCGGCGTCACACCGCCGGGCAATTGCGCCGTGAACTGCAGGCGGTTGATGACTTCCTGGCGGGCCGCATAGTAGTCCACGCCGTAGTCAAACTGATTGCGTAAATGGGACAGGCCGAACAGCGATTTGCTGCGCGTGTACTTCAAGCCCGGCATACCCGCCAGCGTGACCTCCAGCGGAATGGTCACCAGCCGCTCGACCTCTTCGGCCGAAGCGCCGGGATACTGCGCGACTACTTCGATGATGGCAGGCGCAGGGTCGGGGTAGGCCTCCACGTTCACGTGGAAGAAGGCGTATGTTCCACCCGTTACCAGGCCGGCCACCAGCAGCAGGACGATGAGCGGGCTGTTTACCGCCCACTCAATGAGTTTGCGCACCATATCGACCTCCGAGCAGTGTCCCTTGCCCAGGACGCACGCAGATCATCGGACACCCATGCATTTGGTTTCACTGAGCCTATGACCGTGCGCGATCGGCTGCACCTTGGCCCGACGCGCCAGTTTTGAAGTTGCGCATTTCTCCATGGCCTTGGTATCGCCAGACCCCTGCCGGCTCGTCCGGCAGGTGAAGCAGTTCGGGGGCTAGCAGGCGCTGTTCTTCATCGTCGACCCCTGCCGGCTCGCCCGGCAGGTGAAGGAGTTCGTCGGCTGGCTGCAGCCTGGCTGCTCGAACTGCTTCACCTGCCGGACGAGCCGGCAGGGGTCGTGGTGAACTCGGGCGAGCCTTTCTAGCTGCTGAACTGCTTCACCTGCCGGACAAGCCGGCAGGGGTCCTAGCTTTCGTAAAAGCGCAACTCCAAAACGCGCCAGCGAAGGCCTTGCTTGCGCGGCGGGCTAAGGTTTGCCGATTCGCGCATATTGTTTTAGAGAGCGATCGCTCACTGGCCTCATCAGGAAGAGGCGTACCCACTACCTATCCGGCAATCCCCAGGCGGCCGGCGCTCATTTCCTGGCGGCATCGGTGAGCAGGTCCGCCAACGTGGCTTCCAGGATCAGGGCTCCGTCTTTGACCACCATTTCCCCCGGCTTGAGCGGCTGCAAGCCGTTCTTCTCTTGCGCGCTGGTCAATTCCGAGCGGACATAGACATTCTTCTGCTCCCGCCGGATCACCAGCACCCGCCGGCGCTCGAAATAGTCCTTCTTCGGATCGGCCTCGGGCAGGCGCGCCGGTTCGACGCGCACGAACAGCGTGCTTTCCCGGCCGTCTTCGATCAAGGCCGTGGTCGGGATGACCACTTCCTCGTCCGGGTTGGCCGGCAAATCGACCGTGGCCGTGATGAACTGCGCGGAATGCAAGAGATGCTTGGGGTTGTCAATCTCGCCGATGACCATGGCCGTATGTTGCACCGGGTCAATCACCGGGCCGATCACGTTGATCTTGCTTCTGGGGAACTTGAGGTCGGGATCGGCCGGCACCTCGACATTCCAGTACAGCTGATCGCGCGGCAGTGACTGCAGGGCCTTGAGGTCTTCCTCATAGACATGGGCCAGCACGTTCAGCTTGTCCAGGTCGGCGATCTTGAAGAGATCGAAGCTGGTGTCGACAATGTCGCCCAACACGAAGTTCTTTTCGACAATCGTGCCGTCCATCGGCGCCCGCACGTCCACGCGCGCCCAGTTCTTTGGCACTTTCGATTCGTCGCGTTTGCCTTCGGGCGTCAGCAGGCGCTTGGCTTCCTCTTTCACCTCCTTGATTTCCTCCTCCGTCACGCGCAGGCTCCGCAACGTCCGTTCCGCCCTCGAGATCGCGTTGCTGTCCTTTTCCACAGCCGTCCGCGCCGCCTCTAGCGTGGCCTCGCTGATCGCGTTCTTTTTGTAAAGATCCTCATAGCGCTCGAGTTGCCTCCGGTCGAGGCGCTCCGCGGCAATGGCGTCGATCAGGTCGTTCTTCTTGTTGCCCAGGTCGGTGTTCCAGATGACAGCCAGCACATCCCCCTTGGCGACGCGGTCGTCGAGCCGCACCGGGCGGTCCGCGGTTTTCCCGGTGGTCTCGGAAAACACCTTGATCCTGGTTAGCTCAACCACCTCGCCGGGAAAACGCGCCCTGATGTGAGAAAGCAAATCCGGGTTAAGCGCCAGCGAACCTTCCAGTTTGAGCTGGCGCGGCTCCGTGGCCCGTCGAACCTCGGCGGTTTGCACGCCGATGAATTTGGCCACATCCTGGGACAACTCGAGAATGGTTTGCTTGTCACCGACCAGCTTGCCCGGCACCACCTGCGCGCCGGCGCCGCCCGAGTCGGAGCTGGACCTGCTGCGGAACCACTCGCCGATCGGCAAGGCCCCGGTGCGCCACGCGGCGGCAGCGATGCCGGCCACCGCGAGAACCGCGACTCCCAGCGCGCCATACTTGAAAATGGTGACGCGGCGGACCCCCATGGAGCGCTCCTTAACCGAGTACGACTGAGGTTGCATCTACGCCTGCGACCGCCGTTACGGGCGCCGCTTCATCCGCGGCTTCGGCCGGGGACGTCCGCGCCGCCGCGTCCAGGGCCCGATTAACGGCATGCCGCAATTCCTGCACGTTCAGCGGCTTCATCAGCACCTGCTGGAACATCTCGGCAACGCTTGGCTCCTCGTGCAGGCGCAACGGGTATGCCGTCATCAGTATTAACGCCAGATCGGGCCATTCGGTTCGCAAGCGCCGGGCAAGCTGCAGCCCGTCTCCGTCCGGCAGGCACAGGTCAACCAGGGCGAGCCGGGGCCGGCACAGCCGCGCCACCTGCAACGCCTCGTCCACCGTCGTCGCCCGGCAAACCGTCACGCCTGGACGGTCGAGCACGCGGCTCAAGACCTTGCCCAGGACTTCGTCGTCATCAACCACGAGAATCGCGGGATCCATACTGCTTGCCGCTCCGCTTGCCTCTGCCCCGAACGGGACCAAAGCAATCGAAGTGCCGCCAGCTCGGCCGCCGGCAAGCCGCAAGCCGTGGACATCGCAAATCCTTGAAGCTTATTGTCTTATTGCGACGTGAGGAATTGCTGAGCGTGACAGGGTCGCGCCGACGTCTGGTCGGCCAGCGGCCACCCTGGTCGTCTGGAGGTCAATAGTCCATAGTCCATGGTCCATAGCCTGCGACTATGGACTATGGACTATTGACCATGGACTACTAACGCGCTTCGAGCAAGTGCGTTTGATTTACGGGAAGATGGCAAACAGCGCCACGCCGATGCCGGCTTCCATGAGGGCTCCGGTGAAGCTCAAGCCGGGCGGATAGAGCATCAAGGGCACCGCGTCGCCCGGCAAGCAGTAGCCGGTGTTGCATTCATAGCAACGCAGCGGATTGGTGAAGGCGTGGTACGGCAAGAAAGCCACATCCTTGAAGAAGATGCCCGCCGACACGATGGGAGCAACGGGGCCGATGTCCCAACCATAGCGCTCGGCGTTGAGCTGCTCGAAGTAAAGCCGGCCGTAGCACACATAGTTCGGCTCCACGAGCATTTTTGCTTCGCTGAATGAGCGCGGCGTGAAGCTGCCCTCGCCCACCACCGGTTCCGGCGGAAACTCGACGCGTTCCACCGGAGTTTGTTCGCGCGCCTTCTGGCGAATGCGCTCTTGCAGGTTCGCTTCGGAATCCAGCCGGCCGAAAATTTCCTGCGGACCAGGCGGCTCCAGGCGGATGGCGAACCCCTGAACCTCATCCCCAAAGGCTCGCCCCCCGCTCACCGCGGGACTGGCGCCCGCCGGTTCCGGACTAACCCCGCCCTTCTGAGGCTTGGGGGATTGATAGCCGGTAGAATAGAAATTCCCCGCCGGACTTGCGGTCCCTGGCCATGCTCCTGTCCGCGCGGCGCCCGGCGTCTGGTAGTTGCCGGCCGGCCTTTCCAGGATCAACTTCTTTTCGGGACCCGGCGGATTGCTTGCCGGCTTCGTGTAGTAGTAGGAATCGGTTGTTGGCAGTGTCGATGTGCTGGGATAAGGCATCGGCGGGTTGGTGGCCCGCGTGCCGTCCTGGGCCTGAGCCGAGCCGCCGAGCAGCACGCTCAGGACGACCAGGCTAGCCGCCATCTGTGCCGGCATACTCGGCACTGCTGTAATTGGGCGCTTCCTGCGTAATGAAGATGTCATGCGGATGACTCTCCTGCACCGACGCCCCGGTCACGAGAATGAAGCGGGTACGGGTGCGTAATTCCTCAATGTTCCGGCAGCCGCAATAACCCATGCCGGCCCGCAAGCCGCCGATGAGCTGAAACACAAAAGGAGCCAGCGGCCCTTTATACGGGACGCGGCCCTCAACCCCTTCGGGCACCAGCTTGCTGCGGTTGCCGTTGCCCTGCTGGTAGCGGTCGCCCGAGCCGGCCTCCATGGCTCCGATCGAGCCCATGCCGCGATACATCTTGAAGCTGCGGCCCTTGTAGATGATGGTCTGCCCCGGGCTCTCCGCCAGCCCCGCCAGCAGGCTGCCGAGCATCACCGCGTGCGCGCCCGCGGCGAGCGCCTTGGTGATGTCGCCCGAGTAGCGAATGCCGCCATCCGCGATCAGGGGGACGCCGCTGTCTCCCGTGCCCTGGGCAGCCTGGTAAATCGCGGTGATCTGCGGCACGCCCACGCCGGAGATGACCCGGCTGGTGCAGATCGACCCCGGCCCGATGCCTACCTTGATGGCGTCGGCCCCCGCGTCCACCAGGGCTTCCGCGCCCTCGGCCGTGGCCACGTTGCCGGCGATCACGTCGATCTCATAGCGGCGCTTGAGCCCGCGCACCGTGTCGACGACATTGCGCGAATGGCCGTGCGCCGAATCGACCACCAGGACATCCACGCCTGCCCGAATGAGCGACGCGGCGCGGTCGTAGTCATTCACGCCCATCGCCGCGCCCACGCGCAGTCTCCCCCGCTTATCTTTGCAAGCCTGGGGAAAGCTGGTGAGCTTATCAATGTCCTTGATGGTGATCAGGCCTCTCAGTTTATAGTTTTCGTCAACCAGCAGTAATTTCTCGACTTTATTTTCCGTTAAAATCCGTTCAGCCGCTTCCAACGTTGTATTTTCCTGGGCCGTGACCAGGTTATCCTTGGTCATGACCTCGGCCAGCTTCTGATTGTGGTCTGTTAAAAAGCGCAGATCGCGTCGAGTAAGGATGCCTTTGAGGTGCCCGTCCACCGTGATCGGCACGCCGCTGATGTTGTGCTGCTCCATGATGCGGCGCGCGGTGCTGACGGTTTCATCCGGCGGCAACGTGATCGGATCGGTGATGATGCCGTTTTCGCTGCGCTTGACCTTGTCCACCTCGCGGGTCTGCCGCTCGATGGTCATGTTCTTGTGAATGACGCCGATGCCGCCTTCTTGCGCGAGGGCGATGGCCAGGTCGCTTTCGGTGACCGTGTCCATCGGCGAGGAGATGACCGGGCAGTTGAGGCGGATGTTGCGCGTCAGCTGCGTGCGCACATCGACGTCGCGCGGCACGACGTCACTGAACGCGGGTTCCAGCAGGACATCATCAAAGGTGATGCCCTGGTAGGCTATGCGGTCTTGCATCGGGGGTGGCTCCTTGGAAGTGCTTTCTTTCTCATTATACAGAGGGCGGCGGAGGTGTCAGGGGGGAAATCGACCGGCGCGATCGACCGGCGGCTGATTCGTACTCTTACTCTTACTCCTGCTCTTAATCCTGTTCCTGATCTTACTCTTACTCTTGCTCTTTCTCGCTGACATCGCCTCCGCGGGCGCAACGCTCCGGCAGCAGCCTGAATTACCTTGAAGTAGACTTGCGGCCTGCGAAGATAGCTGGGAAAACCGGGCTACACCGCCAGGGTTAGGGAGAGCAGGATGAACCAGGCCGATGCTCTCAGTTGGCTCGTATGCACTCTGCTGCTTGCTGTGCCCGTGCTCGTGGCCGGCGAGGCGATCTTGCTGCGGGCGGCCTGTCATTTCTGCCGCGTCGCAGTGCCCCGCTTCGGCAAGGCGATGGGCATCGTGCTGGCCGCCGGCTTCGTGACAGCGCTCGCCGGCGTCGTGCCGCTGTTTTGCCTGACTCTGCTCAGCGCCCGCGCGGGGCCTCAGGGCGAGGATGATGGGGCCCGCGCGGTGTGGATGGTGCGCATCCTGGTCTTTCCCTTTCTGATCGCTGTCTCCGCCGCCGTCTATGCCCATTTCCTCAAGGTCAGCTTGGGAAAGGCTCTCCTGGTCCGGCTCGCCCAGTTGGGGATCACCACGATTCTATCGCTGCTTGTGACCGGCGTTGCGATCCTGGGTCTATGGATTAGAGACACGCGGCAGGTACCGTCCGCCGCGGAAATAAAGAAGTCGGCCGATGAAGCCGCCGCCCGCGCCAGGACGGCGGCGGAAAAGCTGCATACGCAGGCCATGAGCCGTACTCAGGACGCAGAGCAATTGGCCGGCGCCGGCAAGACCCGGGAAGCAGAGGAGGCGTTGCGCGAGGCGGCGAGCCATTGGCAGCAATTGGCCGTCGGCGCGGGCGCGGATCCGAAATACCGGCTTGAACAGGCTCGAGTCCAGCTAAGCCTCGCCGACCTGCTGTTCCGTGCCGCCCGCGCTAAAGACGCGGAAGAAGCATGCCAGGAAGCCGTCGTTCTCTGGAAGAATCTGGCCGACGAACTCCCGGCCGAGGCGGAATACGCGCGCGGACTGGGCAAGAGCCAGCTCGGCCTGGGCGAAGTGCTTTTGCGCGCCGGGCGTGCGCTGGAGGCGGAGCCCCCTGGCCGCGATGCCGTGCGTATCTTCGAGAAGCTTACGGCCGAGTTCCCGGCGGAACTCGAATACCGGCGGCAATTAGCCCGGAGTCACCGTGTTCTGGGCGAAGTGCTGGCCGCCATCGGCCGCGAGCAGGAAGCGCAGGCCGAGCTAAGCCAGGCGCTCAACCTGTCGCAGAAGCTGGCCGCTGAGTTCCCCGCCGAAGCCGATCATCGGCACGAGCAGGCCAGGAGCCTTCAGATCCTGGGCTACCTGTTCTTGAAAACCGGCCGGAGAGCCGATGCGGAGGCTGCCTATCGCGAGGCGCTCACCCTCGCACAAGCGCTGCTCGCCGGGTCCGCCGAAAACTCAGAGTACCGCCGCACCCTGGCCAGGATTCAGAAAGGCCTGGGCATGGTCCTCTACGTGACCGGTCGAGCCAGGGAAGCCGAGCCCGCCGACCGCGCGGCCATCGCGCTTTGGCAGCAGCTCGCGTCCGGTGCATCCTTGTGGCCGGAGGAGGAAAACGACCTGGCCGGCGCCATGGTGAACCTGGCCGCGGTGCTGCGCGACCGCAAGGAACCAGGCGGCGCGCGCGAACTCCTGGACCAGGCAGCGACCCATCATCAGGCCGCCCTCAAGGCCGTCCCTGCCAATCCCCGGTATCGCTTGTATTTTCGCAGCAACCGCTCGCTGCTGTGCGAAGTCCTGATCACCCTGGCGGACCATGCCGCGGCCGCCCGCGCCGCTCAGGAATTGCTTCACGCGGCTGTCGAGCCCGGCCCGGATTCCTACGACGCGGCGCGGTGCCTGGCGCGCTGCGCTGCCCTCGCCGCCAAGCCCCAATGGCTCTTCGGACTTCGCGGCGACGAGCCGGCGCGGACTTACGGCGTGCAAGCGGTCCAGGCTTTGCGCGACGCGGTCCGCCAGGGCTATCGACAGCCGGCGCGCAAAACCCCGGAGCACGACTTCGACGGCCTCCGCGCCCTGGTCCGGAATCACCTCGAGCGCGCCGAAACCCTGCGCCGCAGGGGGACGGCGCTGTACGCCCTCATGGCCTACGGCGAAGCCAACGAGATCTGGGCGCTGCTGGCCGCTGTCTTTCCGGCGGTGCCGGAGTACCGCCAGGAAATGGCAGCAATTGTCCTCCAGCATTGCGCGCTGGCGAGCGAATATGGCTGGGCCGCCGAAGGCAGCTACAAGAATGCGCTCATACTTTTCCAGGGACTGGCTGATGCGTTCGCGGATCGGCCGGATTACCGCCAGGAGACGGCTCGATGCCACTACCAGTTGGCCGGCCTGTCTCGGCGCAAGGGCGAGATCCGCGAGGCGGAATCCGCCTATCGCGCGGCGATGGCAATCCAGGGAAAGCTGGTCGCCGGCTTCCCCGCCGGCGCCGATTATCGACTGGATTATGCCCGGAGCCACAGCGCCCTGGGATTCCTACTCACCCAGACGGATCGGCAGCCCGAGGCTGAGGCGGAACTGCACCAGGCCGACCAGATTTATCGGGAAGGTGCGGCCAATGTCCAGGACAAGCTACAGCGGCGCCGGGAGCTGGCGAATTATCATGAGGATCTTGGCCTGCTGCTGTTGCGGACCGGCCGGGCCAGGGAAGCAGAGGTCGAGTTGCGCCAGGCACTGTCCGTCCGGAAACTGCTCCCGCGTGCCTCCCCAGGCAAGCCCGACCAGCGCGGCGAACTCGCCGGAACTTACGCGCGCCTCGGCGAGGCATTGCAGCAGATGCAGCCGGCCGAGGCGGAAAGCGCCTTCCGCAATGCCCTGGCCTTGTGGCAGGAGTTGGCCGGCACCGCCCAGGCCATGCCCGAAGACCGGCGCCGACTGGCCCGTGGCTACAGCCAGCTGGGCGCTTTCTTCATGCAGGCCGGCCGATTCGCCGAAGCGGAGGCCGCCTATCGCGACGCCCTGGCGCTCGACCAGAAGCTGCCCGACGTGTACGCGTATCGCAATGAGATGGCTGTGACGATGTGCGATCTCGCCCTCGTGTTGGGCGCCCGCAAGCAACTGCAAGGCGCCCGCGCTTTGCTGGAGAAGGCGCTGCCTTATCACCAGGCCGCGGTGACCGCGCAGCCTTTTGACCGCATCTATCACGGGGACCGCCGCAGAACCCAGCGGGCCCTGGGCGAAACGCTGCTCCTTTTGGCCGACTACGCCGAGGCAGCCAAGGCCGCCGCGCATCTGGTGCACGACCCGTATGCTTCCAGCCGGGACCACTACCAGATCGCCTGCCTCATTGGCCGTTGCATGGCTTTGGCCGGCAAGGATAGCAAGCTGCCGCAGGCCAAGCGCACAGAGGTTGTCTCGCTGTACTGCTCCGACGCGCTCTGGGCCCTGCGTGACGCCATCCGGGAAGGCTACCGCGATGTTGCGCAACTGGAGAAGGATCCAGATCTCGACCCGCTTCGGGCCCGCGACGATTTCAAGAGCCTGGTCGCCGAGCTGAAGAAAAAACGATAGATGTGTCTTCAGCAAGTGTAATCGGGCGGCTGCCCCGCTTTCACCCTTCCTGCGCCGCGGCACGCGCCACTCGCTTTTTTGCCACGCTCCGCGCCGACTCGGTCGGGGCCGCTCGGGCATAGTCACGCAGCGAACCCGCCAAGGTGCCGGCGCTCCCCGAAGCGAGCGGCTGCAGCACGACCGTCCTATTCTCGACCAGAAAAACCAGCCGGTCGCCGGGCTTTACATTCAACGCCTGGCGGACCTTGCGAGGTAAAGTGATCTGCCCTTTGGCTGAAATCCTTGAAAGAATCATGACTCCAGTCCACAAAAAATGAAGCCTCGAGCTCTCCTTAACCTTGGCGAGACGGACTGCGGCGGAAAACTGACGAGGATCATTTTCAGCCTCGCTTATGTCAGCCCGGCTTTCGCAGTTCGAAGGTTTTCTGAAATCGGATTCCTTTCCCATCACGATGGATGCCGAGCTTCTGACGGAGACGCTCTTCCAGCACGGGAGAATATTTGCCCAGCTCCTGGAGCCGGGCGTCCAGCTCGTTGAGTCGCTCCAGCATTTGCTTCTTTTCGTCAACGGTTTTGGCTACCCACACTCTCGGCGGAGTCTTGTTATCCAGTTCCTTGTAGAGTTGCTCCGCCCGGTAGTCCGCATAAGAACGCCAGCCGAACCAGATGGACGCGGCGCAAATCAACAGGATGGCCGGGACCGCGCTGCCCAGCACCAGGGCCGGCCGCCGGCGGAGCCAACGCCAGGCGCGTTCGCTGCGGCCCGGCGGCCTGGCCCGGATCGGCTCATCCGCCAGAAAGCGCTGCAGGTCGTCTGCCAGGGCGTCGGCGCTCCCATAACGGCGACGCGGATCCTTCCGCAGGCATTTCAGGCAGATCACCTCGACATCACGCGGCAACTCCGGCTGAAGCCTGGACGGCGCCAGGGGTTCGTCGCTCAGCACCTGGAATACGGTTTCCAGCGGCGTGCTGCCGCGGAACGGCGGTCGGCCCGTCAATAACTCGTAAAGGATGGCGCCCAGGGCATACACGTCGGCACATGGGCCGATGTCCTTGGCCTTGCCGCGCGCTTGCTCGGGGGCCATGTAGGAAGGCGTGCCGAGGATGACGCCGCTCTGGGTCAAGTCCTGAACGCTGTCCAGTTTCTTCGCCAGGCCGAAGTCGGCAATCTTCGGTGTACCGTCCTCTGTGAGCAGCACGTTGGCGGGCTTCAGGTCGCGGTGCACGATGCCGTGGTCGTGGGCGGCCTGCACTGCCCGCGCAAGCTTCTTCACCAGGACGCAAGCCTGGTGGACGGGCAGCGGCATGCCGGCGCGTTGCCTGGCCAAACTCCCGCCGGCACAGAATTCAAGAGCGAGAAAAGGCTGGCCCCGGTGCTCGCCAATCTGATGAATCTGAACAACATTGGGGTGTTGCAGCCTGGCGGCACTCTCGGCTTCGGTGCGGAAGCGGACGAGCTCGGCGCTGCCCGCATGGGGTCCCGTGAGGAGCAGCTTGACGGCGACTGTCCGATTGAGCGCCATCTCGCGTGCCTTGTAAACGACTCCCATGCCCCCTCGTCCCAATTCGGCGAGCATCTCGTAACCGGGGATTGCGTCCTCGCCGGCGAACCTGGTCACCGCCAGGGATGACGTCGCCGTGGCATCGGGCTCCGGCTGCCATGACACGGTAGCAGGCGGCGGCAGTGTCGGCTGCTCCGCTGGCCGCGTCGCCGCAGCTCCCGGCGCTCCCAAAGCCGGCGAAGACTGCTCGACAGGCTGTGCAGGCGCCCGTGCGTCCTCGTGTGGCGATGTCTGTTCGTGTTTCATGCCGCTTCATCATAAGACGAAAGGCGGCGCATGTCAGAGAAATTTGTTCGCTTGCTCGCCTCTCATTAGCTGCATTTTTATTGCCGCGGCGGCGCCGGCGCGCGACAATTCGCTGCGACTCGCAATCTCTTTATGCTCTCCGGAGTATCGCCATGTCCGCCGACCGCAATCTCCTCTTTGCCGTGCTGGCCCTGCAAGCTGACTGCGTCACGCGCGAGCAGTTCATCGACGCCTGCACCGCCTGGGCCGCCAACAAGACCACGCCCATCGACGCCCTTATGGTCCAGAAAGGCTGGCTCACGCCCGAGGACCGGGCCGATGTCCAGCGCCTGGTCGAGCGCAAGCTGAAAAAGCACGGCGGCAATGTGCGCCAGAGCCTGGCGGAAGTGGCGGGGGAGGACGTGCGCCAGTCGCTGGCGGCAGTGCCCGACAGCGATCTGCGGCAATCGCTGGCCGCCGGCTTGCCGGCCGATTTCGTGGGCCTGGCCACCTTGCCGCCGCCGGCTTCCAGCGGCCCCAGCCGCTACAGTTTGAGTCGAGTACACGCCACGGGCGGCATCGGCCGCGTCTGGCTGGCGCACGATACGGCCATGGGGCGCAGCGTCGCGCTCAAGGAACTGCGGCCGGAGCGGGTCGGCGAGCACGCCACCATCGAACGCTTCGTCAAGGAGGCCCGGATCACCGGGCAACTGGAGCACCCCGGCATCGTGCCGATTTATGAACTGGCGCACCGGCCGCAGGACAACGAGCCGTTTTACACCATGCGCTTCATCCGCGGCCGGACCCTGGCGGCCGCCATCCGCCGCTTCCACGACCCCAAGCTGCCGCCGCCGCAATCGCCCGTGCTGGCCTTCCGCGAGCTGCTGACGGCGTTCCTGGGCGCCTGCAACGCCGCCGCGTACGCCCATAGCCGGGGCGTCATCCACCGCGATCTCAAGCCGGCCAACATCGTGCTGGGCGACTACGGTGAAGTAATCGTGCTCGATTGGGGCATGGCCAAGGTGTTGCCCGTAGGGCAGGATTTCGATCCTGCCCAACCCCGGCAGGATGAAAATCCGGCCCCCCAAGCCGGCCTCATAACGGTGCCCGAGCCCCCGCCGCGCATCGATCCACCCGGCGAGAAGGACGGCCAGACCGTTGCCGGCCTGGTGATGGGAACGCCGGCTTACATGCCTCCCGAACAAGCCGAAGGCCGGCACGATCTGCACGACCAGCGCACCGATGTCTACGCCTTGGGAGCGATCCTGTACGAGATCCTGACGGGCGTGATTCCTTTTCACGCGCCGAACACAGAGGCGCTTCTGGAGAAAGTTTGCCGCGAGCCGCCCCCCCGGCCGCGAGCGCGGAAGCCGGGCGTGCCGCCCCCGCTGGAGGCGATCTGTCTGAAGGCCCTGGCCAAGCGCCGCGAAGACCGCTACCCGTCGGCTCTGGCGTTGGCCGACGACGTGCAGCACTGGCTGGCCGATGAGCCGGTATCGTGCTACGCCGAGCCGTTGCTCGTGCGCGTCGGGCGCTGGGCGCGCAAGCACAAGCCGGTGGTGGCGACCGCAGCGGCTGTGTTGTTCACAACGACCGTGGGGCTCGCCGTGGGACTCTATTTCGTCAACGCCGAAAAGAATCGGACGACATTAGCCCGCGTTGAAGCAGAGCGGCGAGAAGACGAAACTAAGCTAGTGCTCTTTTATGTGGAAAATGATGTCTTGCCCGCCGCCGGACCCTTCGGGCAGCAGGGTGACGACGTGACGCTGGAGCAGGGTGACGACATGAGGCTGGAGTACGCCGTGGCGTGGATGGAGGCCCATTTCAAAGGCCGCCCTCTTATCGAAGCGCGTCTGCGGATGACGATGGGAGAGTCGTTCCACCGTCTTGGCGACGCTCGCCTGGCAGAAAAACAGTTCATGCGTGCCCGCGAGATCTACACCGCTAAGCTTGGCCCAGACAACCCCGAAACGCTCATGAGCATGAACAACCTGGCCGGTGCCTACATTACGAGAGGGCAGTCGACCAAGGCTCTGGAACTGTTGCAGCAGACACTCGTCGTGCGCGCGCGGCGCTCACAGGCCGAGCCGGGCAACAGCGTGAAGCAATGCTTCGTGGCCTGGACGCACGGGCAATTGGGCGAGGCCGAGCAAGCGCGCCAGGACTACGCCGCTGCCCGGAAGGCCTATGTCCGGTCCACACAGATTTTCGAAACGCTCGACAAGGCTGGGAAACTGACAAATCCATTCTTCCGCGGCACATTCAGCTGGTATTGCCAACGGCTGGCATTGAGCCGGAAGGTTGAGCAGGCCGTGCGGGACCTCGACTTCGCGCTCAAGCAGCCCGCGGCAGAAGTACCGGGTTTGCTGGACATCCGCGTCCGTTTCCTCTTGAAGGAGCAGAAGCCGGCGGCGGCCGTGGAGTCGGCGGCGAAGCGGAAGCAACTGGCCGGCGACAAGCCCGATCAACTTTATAACGCGGCCTGCCTGTATGCCATTTGTGCGGGGGCGGACCGCTCGGGCCCGGACACGGCCCGGCTCGCCAAAGAGTGTGCCGATGAAGCGCTGACCTTGCTCCAGCACGCCGTCGCCAAGGGCTACAAGAACGCCGGCCACATGAAGCAAGACCAGGACCTCGCCGCCTTGCGCCAGCGCCCGGATTTCCAGAAGCTGCTGGCGGAGATGGAGGGACAAAAATGACCCCTTGTGGACATCTAAGAAGCTGCGAGAAACCGGGTCAGATGCTTCAGCGCTTGCTCAGCTAATTCCTGGATCGCTGGAACGTTGTTGCGAAGCCACTCGTTATGTTCCCGATTTCGCTCCTCGGCATGAGTAAGAGGTTGATGAACTGTTGGCAAAAACATGGCCAATTTATTGTTGACGTTTCTTGCTCGCGACCTAATCCCGTTGAGCAATTGAATCAAATCCGTCTGATCCGCAAGAATAGTAAAAGTGTCCACGAGAACTGACTCCAACATGTCTAGCCGAAATGACACAACTGAAATAGTTGTGTGTGCCTGTTCGGGCGCTATGATGAGTGCTTTGGCATCAGCAATTATGTTCGCGAGTTCGGCCTGGAGTAATTGCAGTTTCAATCGCTTCTCGTAAAGGCCGAGGAAAGCCATTCTTACCTCCTCGAAACTCATGTACTCAGTACCCTTGTTTGTCCGCTTCGGGAAGCGAAATCCTTCTTCGGGCCTACCGACGGAGTGAGGCCTGTTCCAACTTGTCGGAAACCAGACGACCTGAATCACATTGCCGTTGGCAAGTCGCGGTGGGGGATTCAAGAAGTCCCAGCGGACGGAAGGATTGCACTGGGCTGGAAAGCTGCCGAATTGAGCCGGAAAATCAATCGTGTCAGGAATCCCGACAAGCCGCTGTTCAGCAGGCAACTGTTTATCATCTTCGATGCCGAAAACAAGAAAACCGCCAGAGGAGTTGGCGAACGCAGCGCATGCATCCCTTAAGCGTTTCTTTCCTTCTCCGTCCTTCGGGTTAGGAAGCCTCGACTTGTAATCGAAGGACTCAGGCTCCAGGTACCGGTTTTCCAAGAGATGTTTTAGGCGTTCAAATGTCCACTCTTGCAGCAGTCGTGGCACCACGAATCCTTCTCCTTCGCCAAGGGCTTCAAGAACCCCGCCCGTATGAAACAAGACCCGGACTTCGCCGCCCTGCGTCAGCGCCACGACTTCCATAAGCTCCTGGCGGAGCTGGAGGGGACAAATTGAAGCAGGAGGCCGGGCACTGATGGGCGTCGGTAAGCTGTGGCCTCGGCTCGCGCCAGCTGGAAGGCCGCGCCTGCGTTGTCAACTCCTCCTTAGACGCCCTTCTCAGAGCGCCTGCGCAAAATGCGCTTATACAAGGGCTCGCCGAACAGCTCCTCCTCAAGCTTCTTCCAATGGACGTTGGCCAGGGACTCGGGCTTAGCAAATCCAAGAAACTGAGCTCTCTTGGAAATGCCGGCATAGCTTAGCGTAGTACTTGTTTCGCGCTTAAGGCGCACGAGCATTTCTGGGGTGCAGCTGCCTTTGGTTACGCCCATCTGAGTCAGCCGATCAATGAAGTCCTGCTCTGGAAAGATTAACTCGGCCGCGAAGATTTCAGCGCCAATTTCAATTGGTTCGTTTTCATTGGAAGCATCGCAATAGGAGAGGCCCGCTTTTCGGTCGACAAGATGATGCTTGAGCTCGTGGCCCATCGTAAAAATCGTCGGATCAGCAGGAAGACCTCGAACGAGCATTACGGTGGCGCCTAGGTCATCGAAAAAATAAGCCCCGCGCAAGCGGCTGAGCTTATGGGGCCACAGATCGATTCTTATTCCAAAGTGCTTATAAATGCGGCGCATGTCTGAACGCAGCACTCTTGGAGTACATAATCCGTGATCGGAGCGGACCTGGCGCGCCAGCGTTTTCATTTCCTCGTAGTAGGCGAATCGGCTCATTAGACCTCTCCCCTCCTTCGGCCGCGCTGCGGACGGCCTTTCTGGCCGTAAAGATGTCTCGCACGGCGGAATTCCGCGTACCGGCGCAGCTCTTCAAGGTCGGCCGGCTTAAGCTTCTCAGCTGCACGCATGAGCGCAACCACCTTTTCATTGGCTGGCCTTTCTTCCGGTTCGAAAAAAGTGAGGATGGATACGCCGAAAAAGCGCGCGATTTTGTCCAAATCTTCGAGACTTGGATGATAAGTTGCAGTCTCCCAACGCGAGACAGTGTTTGTTGCAACCCCCAGGGCCCTTGCCAAGGCTTCCTGGGAAAGCCCCTCTCCGCCGCCGTAGCCTTGACGCAATTCCCGCATCCGGTTTCCGACGTACTCAAACAAATCCACCAGACCCTCCTTTCGCTGTATCCTTGAAAAGGACGCAATTATACTTTTAGTGTTGACAAGAGCCGGCAAATACCGTTATCCTCGACCTATCCTGAAAGCGGACGACTACTCAACGCCTGAAGGATAACCACTGAGTCCCGGAACAGCAAGAAGAATCCGGCTTGTAACAAAACAGGGGTCAAGCCCCGGCCCAATATCTCCCGAGGAGGTTCTATGGCTAGCCAGATACTACGCCCGACTGGACCAAGCAAGTCAAAATGCGACCAGCCCTGGGTCGTCCAGGGTCCCTGGGGTGTGCGCAACTACCCGCCGGGAACAGCAACGGAGTTCTATGGTTGGCTGCACGACGAGCTAATTGCTTCGGGACAGCTGGACAAGAACGCCGTCCGTCCTTCGCGACGTCACCACACCGAGGTCACGGGCATTATTATGGGCTCTTCCTGGATCGATGAGCGGTGGTGCCGTGACAGGTAAAACCGGATGCGGTCAAGCGGTGCTGGGCGTCAGGCGGGCAATTTACGCCGGAAGGCATGATCGTTGACTTGTGCATTGTTGGTCAATCGTTCCGTCCATTAAGGAGAAGCAAACATGAATGAGCAGCTACCCGCGGCGAACAGCAAACCGGGCGAAGAGCACCCGGTAACGCCTGAAAAGCCGGATGAACATCATCCGCCGCATCCGCATAAGCCGCCCAAACCACCGCACCATCCTCCCGGTCCGCCCAATCCGCCGAAACCGCCGAAGCCGCGAGAAGTAGGATGATTCAAAAACACTGGTGGGACCGATACCCGGAGCGTCTAGAGTATGAACTCCGAATGCTCCGGGAAGCCGGCCTTCAACCCGAACGCGATGAAAAGGCCTTCGAGGCTGGCGTGCTTCGTCTGCGACTCGTAAGTGATCTTGATGGGGCGCAGCAAAGACTAGAGGCGACTTTCCCGGATCTGTATCCTTATTTCCGTGTCGAACTTGCTGCACCCGCCATTCATCTTCCCCACCACCAACATCCGCAATCGAAGTATCTATGCCTGATGGGCCGTCCGACCTTTTACTGGCAGACGACTGACACGGCCGCTGGCCTTGTGTTAAGTCAGATCCCACGCGTCTTTGAAACGGCAAGAGCCACAGAGCGAACGGCAGTAATCGGCAAGGAACAGCAGCAGGCGGAACCGTACGGCGATTACTACCCTTACGTGCCAAGTATGCTTTTAGTGCAAGGTAATTGGGTCATCCCTGAGGCAGAACAGTCCGGTTCGCTCGTGATCGGTTTGCCGAAAGAAGCCGAACAGCTGGATGAGCCGTTTATTCGTGGAGCCGTTCTGGAGATTCGGAGCAACAATGGGCGCTCGCTCGCAAGGGCTGACCAAGCCCTGCACGCCGTCTGTTCAGGACGTACGGCTTACGCACGATGGGTCCGCGTAAGAGAGCCGATCAGTCTCTTCAACCCGAAGGACTTTTTTGATCATGTTCGCCGCTTGGATCCTGGCCGCAACCACAATCGCGACATCGAATGGAGCGGACGCGCCCTTCAGGTCTACGCCGTTTTGTTTCCGGAAGAGGTAGGGCACCGCCGGCAAGGCGAAGGATGGGTGTTTGCCTGCCAATTCATCCGAGATCGGCGCGTGCTACAACGTAACAAGCTATTGTCTCAAAAGATCGAGACGAAAAGAGAAGAGGGTCATTATTTCGCCCGAGCCGGGCGTGCGAGTCCTGAAGACTTGCAACTCCGCACTCCTGAGCTGCAACCGCTTATTGCAAAGACAGCTGCCCTTTTCGGATTAGGGTGCGTTGGTGCGCCAGTCGCGCTGGAACTTGCCCGGGCTGGTTTGGGCCATCTAAAAGTCGTGGACGACGATGTCGTTGATCCGGGAACGATAGGCAGATGGCCAATTGGCCTTAGTGCAGCTGGCCGCAAGAAGGTCGAGGTTATCCAGAGCTTTGTTGCTCTGAACTACCCCGGGACGAAAGTGACTCCGATCGATCATCGGATCGGAGGAACCCGCCCAGGACAGCCGGGAGAAAAACCTGATGAAATCGTGCTGAGTAGGATAGTCGCCGGAATCTCGGTGATCTGCGATACGACGGCGGAAATAGGAGTCCAGCATTTCCTGTCCGACCTGGCAAGAGATCTAAAGCTCCCTTACATCAGCATCGTTGGAACATGTGGGGGCTGGGGCGGAAAAATAATACGGATTTTGCCGGGCCTCACCCAGGGCTGCTGGTTATGCTCTCAACATGCGTTTCAGAGCGGAACAATCCCGGAGCCGCCATCCGACGAGGAAAGGGTTGTCCAACCACTGGGATGCGGCAGTCCAACGTTTACCGGGGCAGGCTTTGATTTGGCTCAGGTTGCTCTTAGCGGTGTGCGCACCGTTGTCTCCACAATATGCTCGGGTCAGGTCCAAGGTTATCCCGAATGCGATTGGGACATCATGACGATGGCGTTCCGCAGCCAAAGAGGAGAGCTAATCCCACCCTCCTTCCGGACATATAAGGTGCTAAAGCACCCAGCATGCCCGCGTTGTAACCCCAATGAAGCTGACTAAAGTCCTGTGGCTCCCTCGTGAAGTGCTTTCTTCGCTGGTTGAAGAGGCAAACAGAGCGGCGCCAAAAGAGACAGGGGGAGTGCTGCTCGGCTATATCGCTCAAGACGGCGGTCAGCCCGTTGTGACACACGCGGTCGGTCCTGGGCCCAAAGCCGTTCATAAGCAAAGCCGATTCGTCCCGGACCATGAATACCAGGTTGCGGAAATTGACCGCCTCTACAAAGGCTCCAATTTTCAGCTTCAGTATCTTGGTGATTGGCATACCCACCCTGGCGACGCTGCTTACCTAAGCGCAAGGGATAGGGCAACCTTGAAGCAAATCGCTTTATGCCCGGAAGCGCGAATCAAACAACCGATCATGCTCATTTTGGCGTATGGACCAGAGTGGGAAGCTGCTGCTTGGATTGCCGTGCCAATTGGTTCCTTGTTCCGCGCGGGAAAGTATGTTAACCATCCGCTCCACATTGAGCTATTCTGACAGTCATTCGTCATTCCGCGGGTCAGGCAGCCCCCAGCTTCGTTTGCTGTTGATGTGGCCCGGTAGGAAAGACGAAGGTTCTAATTGACCTTACGCGCAGGTGGCTTCGGTTGCCGCTTTCCGTTCTCGCGCTCCAGCCGGATGCGCTCTAGCAGGCGGGACGCCGGCTCGTAATCGCGGCGTTCACGGCGGGCTAGCCCGGCTTCGGTAGAAACCAGTTCGCCACGGAACGCCTTGGCCAGGATCGCCTGTGTTATTTTCTCGGCACGGGTGGTCGCCGCCACTACCCGCTTCTCGATGGCATTGCCCAGACGGAACAAAGCCTCGACGCGCCGGACAATTTCGTCCTGCTCGGGGATCGACGGGAGCGGGATTTGAAGGACACGAACGTCTCCAATGTTGATTCCTCTGACGGCAACACCTTTCACGGCGCGTCTCATGCGATCTTGCGTTCCAGGAGCCTTCAACGCAAGTTGCATATAGTCGGCGGATAGGTCGTGGTGAACGGTAATTCGCGCTGTATCTTGAGTTATGTTTGCACCCGCAAGCTCCTTCGGAACTCTGCATGTTCGGCCTACCGTCCCTCGGATGGACAACAGCACATCGCCGGCCAAGAGAGAGGATCGACGATACTGGTCGGCAATGTGCTGGGTGGTCTTACGAATCGTACCGAGTTTTAAAATATCATTGGGGAAATCTGCTACCCGGACATACGGAACGCCGACTGTTTGCTCGGGACCAGGTTTAAGAATGCCGTACGTGATCGGTCTTCCGGGCTGACAAAGCCAACGCAGTTCAGCGATAGCCCATATATCGGGCACATCCGCTTCGCCGAGTGTATGTGCTTCCTCGCTGGGTTCTGCCGCTTTCCCTCCATGTCCGTGTCCACCCTTGTCATGCATGGAAATGAGACGAGCCAGCAAGTTCGCGCCTACTTCCAGATTGTGCTGCCGATCCCGCCAGTCGGCGGTGAGGTCGCCCGAACACGCGGCGGCTAGCACCGACTGCCGGAACCGTTTTAGGATCATCGGCAGTTTGGCCAGCCGCTGCCGCGCGGCGTCCAATCGGGCCAGCAATGCCTTGAGCTTGGAGACAATGCGCCGTTGCTCGGCGAGAGGCGGCAAGGGCACGGTTAGCGCAGCAAGTTTCGATGCATTGCAGTTCGGCTGGGCGTTGCCTGCGACATTTTCGGAAATGAGCTGCCAGTATTCGGGGGTCTGAAAGAAAAAGGCGAGAAACTCAGGTTGTACTTGATCACGCGGTCGCAGGCGAATCAAGTACGACGCAAAGACCGCAGGTGGACACTGGCCGATCAAAAAACTTTTGCCGGTCGTCGCCCCAGTGCGAGCAAAAACAATGTCTCCCTTGGTTAGGGCGAACCGGGGAATGTTTTCGTGGTCGATTTCGCAAGACGGCACAGCGTTCCAATCGACTGCTCCATCTTGGATGTCCGTGATTCGCAGGAAACGAGGTCCTTCGGCTCGTTGCACCGCGGAGGCAGTATAACCATATTGGATGGCTGCTGAAACCTCTCCGACAGAAGTGACCGTCCAGCCTTCTGGCAGGTCGTCCATCACTTCCCCCCGTTCTCCAGGAGCGCCAATACTGCATTTAACTCATCCACCGCGCCCTCCAGCTCCGCAATCGCGTCCGTCGCCAACTCCTCCGGCTCCGGCAGGTCGTCCGCATCATCGAGTGATTCTTCTTTCAGCCACTTGAAGCTGTCGAGCTTGAAATCCCGCTCCTTGATCTCCGCGATGGCGAACGAGCGCCAGCGGTCTTCCTTGGAGTCAGCCGGCTTGCGCTTGGCCCGGCCATCCGGGTTGGCGCCGTAGCATTTCTCAAACTCGGCGAAGTGAGCTGCGACCAGAGGGCGGTCTTTCTTGGTGATGCCGGGAACGTTGGTGCGGGCGTCGTAGATCCAGGTCTGTTCCGACTTCGCGCCCTTGGTGAAGAAGACGACGTTGGCCTTGACGCCGGGGCTGTACGGCGTGAACGTGCCGCGCGGCAGGCGCAGGACGGTGTGCAGGTCGCAGTCCTCGGTGACGATCTGGAAGACCTCGCCGGCCTGGTCGGCGAACAGGCAGTTGTCCGGCAGCACCACCGCCGCCCTGCCCCCCGGCTTCAGGATCGTCAGCACGTGCTGCAGGAAGTTGAGCTGCTTGTTGGACGTGCTGACCGTGAAGTCGTCCCGGTCGGGCGCCTGGTTGGCGCCCTTGGTGCCGAACGGCGGGTTCGTCAGGACCACGTCGAAGCGTCTGACCGGGGCCGGTTCATAGATCGAGTCGCCCAGTGCAATTTGCGGCTCAATGTTGTGCAGGTAGAGGTTCATGAGCGCCATGCGCCGCGGCCGGTCCACGAGGTCCTGGCCGAAGTAGGTCGCGGTGCGGATGCGCTTGGCCACGTCGCGGTCGAGCGCGCCGCCCTTGGTTTGCTCCTTGAGCCACTCATACGCGGCCACCAGGAAGCCGCCCGTGCCGACGCCAGGATCGCTGATGCTGAAATCGCGGCGGATGCGCGGGTCCGGCTTCACGCAGCGGACAATCGACTTGATCAGCACGCGCGGCGTGAAGTACTGCCCCGCGCCCTTCTTGCCCTCGCTGGCAGCCTTCTCCAGCAATCCTTCATAGGCGGAAGCTTTCACGTCCACGTCGAGAGCGGTCCACTCGGTCTCGTCGATCAGGCCGATCAGCCGCTTGAGATTGACCGGGTTCTTGAAGCGCGACTGAGCCCCGGCATAAATGTCGCCGAGCAGTCCCGGCGCCTTGCCGAGCTTGCGGAGAATGTCGATGTAGTGATCGGTCAGCTCCGTGCCGGTGTAGTCGCGAAGCGTGGGCCAGTCGCAATCCTTCGGAATGGCGATCCCGCGCTCGTCGGCCATCTTGAGAAAGAGCAGGTAGGTGATCTGCTCGATGTAGTCGCCGTAATCGATGCCGTCATGGCGAAGCGTATGGCAAAAGCCCCAGAGTTTTTGAACGATGTCGGACATGTTCACTTTCGGTTCGGCGTTCGGCGCGGTATATTGACCTATAGAGATGTGGTGTAACGGTAGCACGTTAGCCTCTCCAGAGGCCCATGCGGACCCCTGGAAAGCTTAAGGAATGGGTTCGATTCCCATCATCTCCGTTCACCGAGCACCTCCAACAGACTCGCGAATATCCCACGTTTTGCACAGCCATTTCTCTGTCTGGATTAATGGCTTAACAGGCCGTTCAAATTCCACAGATTCAAAGCATCGTCCAAGCTCACTCTTCAGTGACCGGCGGTCGAGCAAGAGAACGAGCATTCGGATGGGACAAGCACAACGCGTGTATGAAATCAGCCGGCAATAATCCGCGACCAGGCCACCAAGAGCTGGGTAAGCGAGTGCAGCATGCTCGCGTGCAATGCATTGCCCTTCCGGTGAGCGAAGAAAGCTCGCAAGATCAAATCCCTCACCGGCAAAGGTCTTTGCCAGATAGTCGCCGCCCAAGAACTTCAGCTCTGCGAGCATCAATGGCCTCGCGCCGTTATCGATCCCGTCCCTCTCGTAATCATCGCTATCCCAGTAAGACCAGTCCACCGCCCCCCGATAGCCCCGCGGGCAATAGTTGCAGTAAAAGAAAGGCAACAGTGGTGTTTTGCACCTCCGTGCGGCTAAGAAAACCTCTGCCTGCAGCCAGTTCTCCCGAACCCGGCTCGTGTCCAGAACGAGGTCGATCTGTTCGCGACGTTCCTCCAAAACTCGGCGCAGAAAGTCCGTCCAGAACACAAATTGCTCAGGTGCACCACGCATGCTTTGAACGAAGTCGGACATTGGCGCGGGAACCTTAGTCATGCAAGGAACTTGGGAACGATCAGGTCCGGTAAGGCCGCATTTCAGGCGGCCATGGCTTCATTAATGCGGCCCAGCAGATTCTCCAACTTTCCGCCAAACTCTTTATCCGCGGGCTTCCAGCCACCGGCGTCGAGAAGTATAGGCACATTTTCGAAATCCTGCCGGCCGATGGACAGGCTGACAGCCAGGTGCTCCCGGATACGGTCGAGCCATTTCTGCTGCATCTCCGTGAACTGCCGGCCAGCCGTGATCTTAACAAAAGCGCGCTCGACCCGTTCCTGAGCCGTCAGGAGCGGCTCTTCCGCCTTCGCCGCGTGCTTGACCATCGAAATGATATCGACCAGCTGCTTGTTGTAGCTCGCCGCGTGGACTTTTTCGAGGTTGTCCAGCGTGAAGCGCTGCGGAGTGGTGGCCAGCTTTTGCTTCAGTTCGGCCAGGGCGTCGGTGCTCCAGTCTTGCGGACGATTCAGCAGAATGCGAATGGCCTCGATGGGAAGCGGGTTTTCCTGGACGAAGCGGGCGAAGGCGGTCAGGTAATCGGCAGGCTTGTACTCGACGCCTCCCTCGCGAAGAATCCAATCGGAAGTAACGTTATCCTCAGTCTCATAGGCCACGGTGAAGCTCCGCTTCGGCCGCGGGTACTTGACCAGCAAATCCTGAAAGGCTGCGTTGCGCAGGAGCTGCATGGTGGAAGTAAAATCGCCGGCAATCTTCCCAGGTAGGTCCTTGGCGAACTGGGCGAGGTCACCGCTGGGAATGAAGTTAGCGAACTGATCGCGGGCTTCGCCGGACATCTCCTTATCGATGCGTTGCAGCCGCTTGACCAGGCAGCGGACATTATACGGCCGGTCGCGGTTCTGCCAGATGGCCTCGATAATCTCCTGGATGGTGCGCGACGGCTTGTCGGGCGGCTCGATCTCGAACGCCGAGGCCTTCTTGAAGTATTCGAGCAGCGTGCCATCGAAGCAGTCGAAGACGGTGAAGTGCGATTTGCCGATGTCGTCGCAGCGGCGCGTGCCCCGGCCGAGCATCTGTTCCCAGAGGATGCGGCTCTTCACCGGCCGCAGGAAAACGATGAACTCCAGCGCAGGAATGTCCACGCCGGTCGAGAGCATGTCCACGGTAACGACGATGACTGGATTTGGACGATTGCGGAATTCCCGAATGCGCTGGAGCGGGCGATCGACGGTCGGGCTGCCCGTAATCTTTTGCACGAAAGAATCGCCCTGCCCGAACGCTTCCCGGCAGAGGCGCACCAGCTGATCGGCGTGGGAAATATGGGGCACGTCGTTGGCCGCGAAGATGAGCGTCTTGGGATAGCGGCCGTAACGCTCCTTGTGTTCCAGGGCGTACTTCTTCAGCTCCTCGATGATCTTGCGGTTGGAGTCGGGTGACGTGACCTTGCGCTCGATCTCGGTCGTATCGAACTGGCGCTCGTCCTCCAGGCGGTCGAGCTGTTCGCCGCCGGTCTCGGGGTCGATCACGCCGACTTGCTCGCCTTCCTTGAGGAAGACTCCCGTCATGCGGACATTGGACTTGATGGAGACGGCGTCGAAATCAACGAGATAGCCCTCCCGGACCGCGCGCTCGTATTCGTAGCGAAAAACCACCTCGTTGAAATAAGCCTTGGTATGGGCGGCCGGCGTGGCGGTGAGGCCGACCTTGATGGCGTCGAAGTGATCGAGCGTATTGCGCCAAACCGATAGCTCGGCGGAGGTGTAGCCGCGATGGCATTCATCCGCGACGATCAGATCGAACGCGTGAATCGGAATGGGTAACTTGCCGGCCTCGTCGTCCGGCTCTTCATCGCCGAGCGCGAAGGCCGCCTCTCGTCCGAAGAGGTACATCGCCATGCGCTGGATCGTGCATACGTAGACGAAGGCATGGGCCGGCTGCGGGGCCTTTAGATAGTTCTCCGGCATGGCCTTGGCGTCGAACCTGGCGTCGTCGCCTAGGTCCTCGCGACGAAAACGCTGGCTGTAGACCTCATAGATCTTGTCGAACTTCAGGCCTGGCTCAGGCTCGAATGAGGCGAAGGCGTTCACTGCCTGGGCGGCGAGCGCCCGGCGGTCGACCAGGAAGAGAATGCGCCGGGCCACACTGGATTTCATCAGCCGGTAGGCCTGGTTGACGAGCGTGAAGGTCTTGCCGGTGCCCGTGGCCATGGCGACGAGCATTTGCCGTTTCCGGGCGGCGATGGCCTGTTCGACGGCAGTATTGGCGTCTCGCTGGTACGGCCGGAGCTTCGGGTGGTTGTTGGTAAGACCCGTCAACGAGGCGCAGGAAGCATCGAAATCCCGGCCGAGTACTTCTTCCAGGGCAGACGGCGTGTGGAAGCCGGCGAGGCGGCGTGAGCGATTGAGGCCGTGCCGGACGTCCTGGAACCAGAAGACTTCGCCGTTGCTGGAGTACAGGAACGGCACGCGGTAGCCGTGGAAATTGAACGGGCTCTCGGACACGCCCTTCGAGTAGCGCTCCGCCTGGGTCAGCACGTTCTGCGGCCCCAGGGTGACCTTCTTGGCTTCCAGCACGCCCAGGAGTTGCCCGGCCACGAACAGCGCGTAATCGGCAGGGCCGCTCGCAGTGGGATACTCGGTGACCGCGTGGTTGGTATAACGGGCGGCGGGCGTGGCGGGATTGAAATCGACGATCTTCCAGCCGGCCGCTTTTAGCAGCGGGTCGATGCGCTGGCGGCGCGTGCGATATTCAGATTCGTCATGGACGGACAGCGACATGAAACCGCTAGCTTGTGATGAACCCAGGTAAAGGTGCTCGCGAGTTAGCAATGATTATGACGGCGGCAATGAAGGATGTCCAGCATCGGAAGAGCCCAGAAGCGCTTCATGGGCGAATCTTTTGGACCGAACCGACATTACGGCGCTTCCGTTTTGGATATGTGACTGACCCACCTGTCAAGCTGGCCAACTCCAGGGCCAAGGCGCCCCAACATGGCCACGAACACGGTCATCACAAACCGTTAAATCTCAATGAATCACCCGAAGGCGGGCAAGACGGCCAGCCCCTCTCCTCCCGTGAGTCCGCCGTACATCGCCATTCTTCGCCAACCACGAACGGCCCTGGGCCCCCCGTGACCCGTGGCGAGTGGTTTCCTGGACCCTAAAAGTTCAGATTCTGTTCGCGTTTTTCTTCCGAGCCCGCGAGGATCAACCGATGCTGCTTCGTTCAAGAGCAACCTGCCGGCTCAGCCGGATTTTTTCGGAAATTCTCCAAGACCGCCATAGACCGCCAGGTCAATTGGCGGACAAATTAATGAGAAACTCCTCATCCCTGGGCGAGGATTTCAAGGGGCGGCAGCCCCTTGCATGGCAAACTTGCCTTTGGTGAATGCGTAAGTCTAATCGCCAGTAGATAGCTCCGACTCAAAAGATGTTTGCCACGGGTGGCCACGAACTTGGCAACCTGGCAAACAAATCTTCGATCACCCGCTGTCAGCTCCGGAATAACATAACAAAGGTCAACCGCGGCGGATGGTTCCAGGGCCAGGCGGAAAGAAAGTCCATCGGCGCCGTGTGTGCCTGCGCGATGCCAGCGCGATGCAACCATTTTAGGCATCACTCCAAAGGGGGGCCGCTCAGCATTCTAAACAGATGGCTGAGCGGCCCCTTTCGCTGATATCCACTGATCGGTTAGCGCGACTCGTTTCTTTCCTGCTCCTTTTTCGGCAAGTTCTGGCTGAAGCATGCCGGATCGATGGCTAACGCCTTCTTGGCAAGTTCCTTGGCCTCAGCCAGGCGGCCTGCCGAGCAAGCTTGCTGATAGCGGGCGAGAATGTCGAGGACTGTGGCAGATTCGTGCGTATAGTTGGCGAGGCCAGGGCGCATTGTCGCAGGATCGAAAAAGTTCGGGGAATTGAATTTGAACCCTAATCGCTCAAGATCATTCTCATTAACGATAATCCGCGGCGTAACCATGACCACGACGGTTTCAGTTTCCTTCGCGCTGGCGGGCGGCGGGCAAAGCATGTCCAGAACTTGGACAAACAGCGGCTTCTCCTCTGTGCTGGGAGCGCGGAGCGGTTTCCAACCGCTCAGGAGAAGCGTACCGCCGTCCGGCACACAGAATGACTTGTGCATGGAGAGGTTGGTCAGCCTTGGCTGCTGAATGAACTGCGTGAAGGGAACCGGCTGCCCCACAGCGCCGCCTTCAAAGACAGGCGTAATATAGGTCGTGACCGGGAAGAGATCTACCTGGCTGATGCTCGTCTCTGCAGCGCTTAGGCTCAGCTTCACAAAACGCCGATCAGCGGAAACCGCCGGCCTGAGCGCAAACTCGAATCCATACGAAATCGGTTTATTTTCCGGCACAAAAACGTGCTGGCCGCCGGCCTGCATGCTATGGACGCTGGTCACAAAGAACTGGCTTTCGGCAATGCGGAACATGGATTCCGTGCCATTGAACACCGTCAGCTTGGGCGCTTGCATGACGCTGGTCTGACGATTGTCCTGCAGGACATCCATGAACTTCTGGACCTGGCGATCGTTGAGGAAGGCGACCTTGGCAGAGGCAGCCCGGGGCGCTGTTTCGCAAACCCTCGGCTCGAGGCCCAACTCCCGGCTCGCGCGCTCGAAGCATTTATCGGTCACCGTGACGAAGCGCAGCTCCAGCGCGACTTCCACGTCTTGCAGCCGGCGCAGGGCGTCAAGCAATTCACTTACCTGCTCCTGGACATCCGCGGTCTGCGTGACCACCATGGCCATGGCCGGCGGAAAATAATCGACCCTGCCTTCTCCGCCGCTCTTGCTCCAGGACTGTGGCGCGACGGTATTCGTGACCAGAGTCATGAGTGTGTCTTCGGTCGTCTTCGTCGGCGTTCGCCGTGTGACGGCCGGCTGACTTGGGGACGGACACACTGGCGGGCACGTTCCGGCCGGCGCGGGCGCAAGACCTAGTACATCCGTCGGACAATTCTTTGCGGTACAGGTGCTCGGACACGCGGGCATGGGTTGGGAAACATGCAGCGCCGTCGGAGCGGGATTCAAGGGGGCCATGAAGGCCTCGCCGGCATTTGTCAGGTCCACAACGCAGGCCCCGGAGTTATCGAAGGGAATAACCAGATCGGCCACTGGATAAACCTTGGTCACCAATCTTGCTTTTGCTGGCCGCTCCGCGGCGACCGGGAATGAACTGCCAACCAGCAGTAAAGCAGCCGAGGTGAGACAGGCAAGGAGAAAGCGCGCGGACATAATAAATTCCCTCCGTGTGAAGATGGGTCGCCGGGGTAAGCCGGCTTGGAGTCTGCTTTCGGGGATTTGCGGAAGACAAACGGTTGGACAAAATCCGCCAAGGCATTGAGTCTTGCATCCGCAGCAGAACGCTCGGTGGAGCGCTATACACCTTTTCCCCATCCCTGCAACGCCAACAATGCTCTTTCCTTTACTTTTGCTTGCCTGCGACTCTTGCCCATGCGATGATCGGGCTATCAGCGGCCGACCAGGATGACCAATGGCGGACTGAAAACTCGCCCCGCTTCTACCAAAGCGCCAAGGAGATGCCATGAAAAGCAAACCCAACTTCCTGCGCCGCGACCCAGCCGAGGTGGAGCCCTGGCGGGAGACCTGTGGCCAGATCCGGTGCCTGATCGAAGAGAAGGACGGCGCCGCCGGTGAGGTGCATCATGTCGAGATCCAGGACGCCAAGCTGCATTACCATGAACGCACCGATGAATTCTATTACGTGATCGCCGGCCAGGGCACCATGGTCCTGGATGACGAAGAGATCGAACTGCACCAGGGCGTGGTGGTCTATGTCCCGCGTGGCGTGAAGCACAAGGCCAGGGGCAACCTGACGGTGCTGACTATTTGTGTACCGCGCGGCGTCCTGGGGGACGTGCATGAGCTGGAGTAACGTGTCTGCTGGGCGGCAATACCAAGAGTTCGCTGACATTTCAGAAAAGGAGAATCTGCGATGGCGACTTATGTGACGCTCCTCAAATTCACCCAGCGTGGTGTCAAGGAAATCAAGGATACGGCCAAGCGCGCCGCCGAACTCAAAGCGCACGCCAAGAAGCACGGCATCGAGGTCAAGGAGCAGCTCTGGTGCATGGGCGCCTATGACGGCCTCATGATTTTCGACGCCCCGGACGATGAAACGGCGACCGCCGCCATGCTGTCGCTAAGCTCACGGGAGCATGTCACCACTCAAACGCTGCGGTCCTTCAGTGCAGCCGAAATGAGCAAGATCGTGGGCAAGATCTCATAAAATCGTGTCGATGGAGAGGAATGAATCCATGGGAGCAGGCAACTTGCGTAGAACGATGCCTCTTGCGGCCATGGCTATCTGCCTGACCACCGCCCTGGCTTCAGCCGGCGACGGCGCGGTCGGCACCTGGAGCAAGGACCGCGCGGCCAAATACCTGGACGAACGCGGCAAGGCCTGGTTTGAATTCAAAGCCGCCGAGCGCGGCGAGCGTGCCAACAAGAGCACCTGCGTCTCGTGCCATACGCTGGTTCCTTATGCGCTGGCAAGACCGGCGCTGCGCCGCCTCAGCGGCACGACGCAGCCCACGGTCTATGAGACGCGCTTGCTCGACCAGATCAGGAACCGTGTGGACCACTGGCAACAGCTCGACTCCAAGGAATTCGACCTCCTTTACAGTTTCAGTGAACCGAAGAAAAGAGAAGCCTGGGGTACGGAAGCCGTCCTGAACTGCCTCATCCTGGCCTTCGATGACCAGTACGAAAGACGGGATCAGCCAAGGGCTCTAACCAAAAAGGCGTTCGTGCATATCTGGCAAACCCAGGCGACAGATGGAGATAAGGCGGGTTCCTGGAACTGGCTCGACTTTGGGCTGCAGCCCTGGGAGGCGAAAGAGGCGCGTTACTTTGGCGCAACCCTGGCGGCGATCGCCGTGGGCACGGCGCCCGGATACTACACGGCGGGAAAGGATGCTGAGATCGACAAGCGCGTGACGCTTCTGAAAACCTATCTCCGCGCGCATCTGCCCGACCAGAATCTGAACAACCGCATCTGGATGCTCTGGGCGGCAAGCAAACTGGACGGGCTGCTTAGCCAGACCGAACAGCAGCCCATCGTCCAGGCGCTCCTGGATAAGCAGCATGCCGACGGCGGCTGGGACCTCTCTTCTCTGGTAAAGAAGCCACGCGCCGAGGTCGGCGGCAAGGCCATTGACTCCGACGCCTACGCCACCGCGCTAATTGTGCATGTCCTCCAGACTGCCGGAATTCCGAAGCATGACGGTGGTCTGGCCAGGGGCTTGGCCTGGCTGCAAGCGCACCAGGCCGATACCGGCGCGTGGCAGAGTAATTCCGTGAACAAGAAGCGCGACCCGAACACGCACGTCGGCAAGTTCATGTCCGACGCCGCGACCGCCTTTGCGGTGCTGGCGCTGAGCCATTGATTAGCGGTCCTTGGTGGTAACCTTCGGCAACGCCAGCTGCTCGGGGCTGGCGAGGTAGGCGATCAGATCGCGCACTTCTGCGTTGCTCAGCTTGTCAAACATGCCCTCGGGCATCATCGAGATCGGCGATTTGCTGCGGCTCTTGATGTCGTCTTTCGACACGGTTACTTTTTCGTTTTGCGTTTGCAGGGTCAGAGCCCGGTCATTCTCCTGCTTCACGATGCCTGTCAAGACCCGGCCATTGCTGGTCTCCACAACCGTGACCTGGTAATCCTTCGCGACCACGGCGCTCGGGTCGAGAACGTTTTCCAGAATGTAATCGAGGTTGGCTCGCTGTGAACCGGTTAGCTCGGGAGCGATGTCGGCGCCGTCGTCGAACAGACGGTGACAGGTGGCGCAGGTTTGCTTGAAGAGGAGCCGGCCGCGCGCCCGATCGGCCTTGGCCAAAACATCGGCGGTCAGAAGACTTTTGTACCTGGCCATGAGGCGGGCCTTTTCCTGTGACGCCGGCCGGACGGCGCCCCAAAGCTTGCCGAGCCTGGCATCGATCTGCGGATTCTTCAAGGTCAGAAGCTGGCGGGCGGTGAAGGCCGAGATGTCGCGGCGCGCCACGCGGCCTTCTTGCAGAGCGGTCAGCAGAGCCAGCGCATAAGAAGGCCGGGAGGCGAGGGTCTGAACGGCGTCGCTTTTTTCCGTGTCGCTGAACGAAGAATAGTGGCGCAGGATGAGCTCGGGCGTGGACTCATCGGCGTAAGCCGCCAGGCCGCGCAGGGCAGCGCCGCGCAGCGCTCGGTCTGCAACCAGCGACTGCAAGATGGGCAGCAGCTCCGGGTCTTTTATGCTGACGAGCGTCTGCAGAGCGTCCTGGCGCGCGCTGGTAGAGGCTTGCTCATCCAGGAGGGTCTTGTGCAGGGCGGCCAGGGCCTGCCGGTTGCCGAAGACGCCGGCCAGCACCAGCGCGCGGCCGCGGACCTCGGGATCGGGGCTGCGCGAGAGTTTGGCATAGGCCTCCGACCAACCGTCCGGGGCTGGGACCTGGCCCAGGCCTTCCAGAGCCATTAGCAATCCGCGCAGCACATCACGCTGCACGGGCGGATCAGTCTCACCGCTCAAGAGCGGAAGGAATCTCGCGGGATCGGCCAGGCGCCGCGCAATGTATTCGCGCACGAGCGGTATTTTGGCCTTCGTCAAAAGGGCAACTGCGCGCTCGGGCTCCCGCGCGACGCCCGGCTCCATGCCGTACCACATCAGCAGCGTCAGGTTAGTGTCCGGGGTGTCTTCCGCGTGCTGCAGGAGCGCCTCGGCAATCGGCCAGCGCTCGCGCTCCGGCAGACGCTGCAAGCCGCTTGCCAGATAGAGCCGCACGAAAGCTGATTCATCCCTGGCCGCCATCTCCGCAAGTTTTGTGCGCACGGCGGCAGATATCTCGGGATTGTCCAGCACAAGCTGAACAGCCCAGGCGCGTACGGCCTCGTGCGCGTGGTTGCCTAGAGCCAGGAGTTGCTTTTCGCTCAGACCGCCGGTCGCGTGGAGCGCCCAAAGCGCTCGCAACCTCCGCGTGACGTCCGGATTCTCGTTGAGAATCTGCCAGAGCCGGCCGTTCGTCGCGGGCTCGAGCTTGCCTGCGGCGGCGCGCTCCTGGAGGACCCGGCGGGCATGCTGAACATGCCAATCATTTTTGTGCAACAGGCTGGCAACAAGGTCGCCATCGCTCAGCGAGGCGACGTCGCCATGCCAGGGCCTGGTTTCGCCGTAGGTAACCTTGTAGAGCCGGCCGTTGGTGCGGTCGACGACGTTGAAGTTGTGGCATTCGCCGGTGTCGGTCCAGTCGGCGATGAAGACGCCGCCGTCGGGCCCGTAGTGCAAGGCGACGCCGCGAAACCAGGTGTCGTGCGCGAACAGGAAATCGCGGCCATGATGGGCCACGTAGCCTGAGCCGCGCCGTTCGAGGATGTCCTGGTTGACGCGGTTACCGTGGATGTTGCACATGAAGACGTGGTTGCGATACGTGTCGGGCCAGTTGTCGCCGAGGTAAACCATGCAGCCGCAGTGGGCGTGGCCGCCGCCCATGTCGCTGTGCTTGCCCTTGCCGCCGATGGAGGTGGTGTAGTGGCCGCCGGCCCAGTGGATGTGATCGGCGGGGCTTTCCATCAGGCCGAAACTGTACGGGTTTGGATCCTGGCCGAAGAGGCGCTCGTAGTGGGCGCCCAGCATGACGTGCCACAAATGTTTATTGCAGCAGTTGGTGATGAACATCTGGCCGTAATCGTCGAAATCGATGCCCCAGGGATTGGTGGTGCCATGAGCCACGACCTCGAATTGCCGGCGGACAGGGTGATAGCGCCAGATGCCGGCACTGAGGAACGCCCGCTGGTTGGCCGGCGTGCCGGGCTTGCCGACATAAGAGTTTGAGAGGTTGCCGCTGCAGCCGTACAACCAGCCGTCGAGGCCCCAGGCCAGGCCGTTGAGAACATTGTGCTGGCCGCGCAGGTCCCAGCCGTCGAGCACGACCTCCGGCGGACCATCGGGCTTGTCGTCGCGGTCGCGGTCCGGGATGAACAGGAGGTGGGGCGTGGCGCAGACCCAGACGCCGCCAAAACCGACTTCCAGGCCGGTGACGTTGGCGAGCTTGTCGCTGAAGACCTTGCAGGTATTAAAATGGCCGTCGCCGTCGCGATCCTCGAAGATCAGAATGCGGTCGTGTCCCTCGGCGCCCTCGGGCAGCCAGTTCGGATACGACAGGCACTCGGCAACCCAAAGCCGGCCGCGGTCATCGAACGTGAACGCGATCGGCTGCACCACGTCGGGCTCACCGGCGAACAGCGTGACCTTGAAGCCGGCGGGCACCGTCATGTGGCCGGCCGCTTCGGCCGGGGGAAAGGGTTTGTCCCTGCCCGAAGCGAACAGGCTCGTCAGCAGAAATCCGAGCAGCACCACAAGAAAGGCAAGGCTATGTGGCGAAACTTTCGCCAGGGAGAGTCGGTGCAGGACCAGCCCCGTGCCCCGTGGCAAAGTGGCAAACTTGCCTTTAATGAATGCATAAACCAAATTGCGGCAATCGTTTCCAACGCAAAACATGTTTGCCACCTGTGGCCACGAACTTGGCAAACTGGCAACCTTGTGAACAACGCTTCGGTTCTTCCGACCAGTTGATATTACAACGTTTTGTTGAAGAACTCATCTGAAGCCACAATTATGGCAAGCACTTGCTCATCGCGTGCCCCGGCCGAGAGCATGTTGACGAGGGCATTCAATCCGGCCTGATCGGCGTTGCGCTCCAGGTACTGCAAATAGAGACCGGCCACCAAATTTTGGCGGTACTCGGTGGTGTTCAAGATGGCTGCCGCAATCTGGCCGGTGGTCGTCCCCGTGGCCAGCGCGTGGTCCCAGGCAGCGCGGCCGGCATCATCGGGAGCGCGGTTCAGGAAGTCGCCATAAATGGCATCGAGGAAGCCGTCGTTGGTGCCGCCGCCGCGATTCAGGAAGTACTCGCGCGACCCGGCCAGCGCGGCTTGGACCTGCTCCACTGTGCCGCCTGCCGCCAGCAGATTGGCGAACCCGGTCAAACCTGTCTGATCCGCCGGCCGATGCAACAGCGTTTGATAGAGCTCTTGCACGACCACCATGTGATACTCCAGGTTGGCTTCGATCATCAGCACTACCTGGTTACGGCTCGTACCCTGATTCAGAAAGGCAGTCCAGGTTGCCAGACCCGCCGGATCGACCGGTCGCTTGAGCAGGTCGTGATACACTTCCGAGATAAAGCGCTGATTGGGAGTCCCGCGCGATCCGTCCGGCAGCAGTGATTCGAGGACGGAAAGCTGCCGCGTGTTGGAGATGCCGCCGCTCGGCGGCGGGTTCTGAACGGTAACGGCCAAGGTTCCTTCGTCCGCCGTGAGGGCGGCTGGAAGTACCGCGCTTAATTGCGTGCTGCTGACAAAAGTTGTGGCCTGCGGTGCTCCGTTCACGAACACCACGGAAGTGCCTACGAAATTGGTTCCGGTCACCATGAGCGTGAGAGGTCCCACGCCTTCTGTGGTCAAGGCCGGGCCAAGGCTGCTAATGCTGGGCAGAGGCGTCGGTAGCTGAACCGCGGCGGAGAATTCCGAGGTATTGCCGCTCGGGTCCGTGGCCGTGGCCGTGACGAGTTGTCCCAGCGCCAGGTTGACGGTAGGGATAAAGGCAATGGTAGCCTTGCCCGTGAAGTCGGTGAGCACGTTCGTGGAACCGATGAAGGTTTGGCCTTCTGGAATGCCCCCGGCCGGATCGGGGTTGCTGAGGAAAAACTCGATGCGGAAGTTGGTGTTGGGCGAGACGCTCTGCGTGAGCGTGCCGTTGATGCGGAAGATGCCCCTGGTCACGCTGATCGACGTGAGCACGGGAAAGTTTTGGAAGTTATTCGGATCGCTGGGGTCGCCGTGCGGAGCCGGCATGCCGCTGCGGTTCTTGCCGGAATCGTTGGGCGTGACGCCGTCGTCTCGGGGGTAGACAAACTGGTTGGTGAGATCGATGCCGATCAGCGTGGTCGGTTCGCTACGGCCGTTGGCGTAGATGGAGTTGCCCTCAATGGCGTTGCCATTGTTCTGCACCTGCACGAAATTGTTCTGGCCGGGATTGCTGAAAATGGCAACGCCGGCGGCGCCATTGAATGCCACCACGTTGCCCGGGCTGGCAAGGGCGGCAGCGATGCCGCCGATCAGGTTCTGGGATACAGGCGGTTCCTGAATCTGGCCGGGGCCCAGGGGCGGCGGCAGGCTGCCGTCGTTGCGCAGCACAATGCCGTGCAGCAGGTTGCCGGCATTCGAGACGCTGTCGGCGCCGAGCCCGGAGAAATTGCCCTGAATGACATTGTTCTGGGCGCCGTTGTCCAGCTCGATGCCGTCCAGGTTGAAACCGATGACGTTGCCGGCGCCGGGGGTACTGCCGCCGATGGTGTTGACGACGCCGCCGCTGATCTCGATGCCGGAGCGAAAATTGCCCGCGCGCGTGCCGGCATAGCTGCCGCCGGGCCGAACGCCGACGGGTCCGGTGCCGGCGGCATTGACGCCGACGAAATTGCCCTGCACCTGGTTGCTGGTCGGCGCGTTGGCGCTGCCGACAATGTGAATGCCGTCCAAGCTATTGCCGGAGACCACATTGCGCGCGTCCACGGTCGTGCCGCCGATGGTGTTGTTCGATGCGCTGTCGATGCGCACGCCGTCCAGGCCGTTGGGTTCGGCGACGCTGCCGGTAGGATTGGTGCCAATAAAGGTGCCGGCAATCATGTTATGGCTGCTCTTGACGAGGATGCCATTGGCGCTGAAACGATTGATGGCCAGGCCCTGCACGGTGATGCCGCCGCCGGTGCCGAGCGTGAGTCCATTGGCGTTGGGCCCGGCGCTGGCGCCGCTCAGTTCGATCAAGATGCCGGCATTGTCTGAGAGAGGCGAGGTGTTGGCGCTCGCGCCCGCTTCCGAATAGCCGTTGAGCAAAACCGGACGCGTAAGCGCCGGCAGAGCGCCGTTGCCGGACCCGCCCACAGCGATCGTCTGCACAACGGGGCCGCCGGCCGGCTGTGGAATGTTAAAGGCAATCGTGTCATTGCTGCCGAAGACGCCCGGATTCTGAGCGGTGATGTCGGGATCGCCCAGGGTGTTCCCCGCATTGATGGCCAGGATCGCCTCGCGCAGGGAGACCGTGCCGTCGTTCGGGGTCAGGTCGTCGGCAGTGGTCGTCACCGTAACCACGGCCGGCGCCCAGCGGTTTTCCAGGGCTTCGAGGGAGAGCCGGTAAGGTCTGGAACGCCTGCGGGCCTTGTGGCCATGACTCTTGCCGTGGTTTTTGTGAGCCGTCTGCCACCACGAGAATGTCATAGTTCGCCTCCTAAGAGTGCTAATCTGGGACTTGCCGCTGCCAGGCGGCATTCATGGGTAGACAGTAAGCGGTAGCCCGCCGAGGAACTGCCCTTTCAGCGCGCGAGGTCTGCATAGAGGCTCATCGCGCCGCGCGGCGCATATCGGTTATGTCAGTTCAGATGGGAAGCGGAGCCAGCGGTTGCTCTTGGGTTGTTATTCTGCTCTTCAGGAAGCCGGAAAACAAGCCAATTTTGGACGGATCGGCCGCTTGGCCTCTAGGACTTAAGCTTTGTTGCAAACTGCTTGCGGAATTTGGCGACCTTGGGCGAGACAACGGCCATGCAGTAGGCCTGGCCGGGATTATGGCGAAAATATTCCTGATGATAGTCCTCGGCACGGTAGAACGCCGGCGCGGGCGCGACTTCGGTAACGATTGGCTTATCCCAGATTCGGGCGGCATTGAGTTCCTGGATGCGCTCCAGGGCGATGTGCTGCTGTTGGAGGGAGTGGTAAAAAATCGCCGAGCGGTATTGCGTGCCGGCATCCGCCCCCTGGCGATTGAGCGTGGTCGGATCGTGTGTGGCGAAGAAGATATCGAGAATTTCGCGATAAGAAACGACAGCCGGATCAAAGGTGATCTGCACCACCTCGGCATGGCCGGTCGTGCCGGTGCAGACCTGTCGGTAAGTTGGGTCGGCCGCCGAGCCGCCGGCGTAGCCCGACTCGACGCGCTGCACGCCGCGGACTTGTTCAAAGACCGCCTCCAGGCACCAGAAACAGCCGCCTGCCAAGGTGGCGACTTCGCTCGACGGGGCCGCGGAACTGGCCATGGTCATCTTCTCCCAGGTTCGTGAGAGCCTTCTCGGAATATTCACCGTTTTCTTCCCGGCTCCTACATGCTATAATACTAGACTTCCCTGGAGGTGTCGGGTTGCGCCCGAAATCATGGGAAGAACGGTTCCCGCCGGAAACATGTCTCTCCCTTTCCCTGAGCGATTTGGAGGAGGCTCCGAATGCCGGGGGAAAGTTGAGTTATCGGTATAGCAGTTGCGACTCGTTGAGCCGGAGGCCGCTCCCGGCGGTCGCTGTATTGTCTTTTTGGAGGTGCCCATCGCCAGGCCAACGGCCGGCGAAGGTCAGTATCATGCTCGACAAAGTACGAAACATCGGCATCATCGCGCACGTGGACGCAGGGAAAACCACGACGACGGAGCGCATCCTGTACTTCGGCGGCTCCAAGCACAAGGCCGGCGACGTTGACGACGGCAATACCACGACCGACTTCGACCCGCTCGAGAAGGCCAAGGGCATCACCATCAACAGCGCGGCCGTGACGCTCGAGTGGAACGATACGCGCATTACACTGATCGACACGCCGGGCCACGTCGACTTCACCGCCGAAGTCGAGCGCAGCCTGCGCGTGCTGGACGGTGCGGTCGGCGTTTTCTGCGCCGTGGGCGGTGTCGAAGTGCAAAGCGAGACGGTCTGGCACCAGGCCAACAAGCACAAGGTGCCGCGCATCGCCTTTGTCAACAAACTTGACCGCATGGGCGCGGACTTCTACGGCTGCGTCGAGCAGATGAAGACGAAGTTCGGCATCGTGCCGGCCATCTGCACCATCCCGGCGGGGCAGAGCAGCGAATTCAAAGGCGTCATCGACCTGGTCCGCATGAAATTCTGGGCCCAGGATGCGAACGACCCGACGCACATGAAATACCAGTGGGAGGAAATTCCCGCGGCATTCAAGAGTCAGGCTGCGGAGTACCGCGAACTGCTGCTCGACGCCGCCTCGCACGCCTGTGACGAACTGCTCGAAGCGATTCTGGAAGGCAAGACCATTTCCGAGGAGATGCTGCGCAAGGCGCTGCGGGCCGGTACGCTGTCCGGCAAACTGCTGCCGGTGCACTGCGGCTCGTCCAAGGAATATCACGGCGTCCGCCTGCTGCTGGATGCGGTCGTGGATTATTTGCCTTCCCCCGCCGAGCGGCCGCCGGTCACGGGCTTCGTGCCCAAGACCAAGGAGAAGGCACAGCGCAAGCCGGAGGCGAGCGAGCCTTTCTCTGCGCTGGCTTTCAAAACCGTTAGCGAGAAGCACGGCGACCTGGTGTTCCTACGCATTTATTCCGGCGAATTGCGCCCGGGCGATACGGTTACGAACAGCACCGTGAAGCGCGGGGAACGCATCAGTCACGTGTACCGGCTCTTCGGCGACCGCCGCGATCGACTCGAAGTCGCGGGACCAGGGGATATCGTCGCCGTCGTTGGCTTGAAGCAGACGACTACCGGAAATACCCTGTCCGCACAGGACAGTCCGATTTCGCTGGAAGAAATCCGCTTCCCGGAACCGGTGATTTCGCAGGCCTTGATCCCGGCCAAGAACGTGGACGAGACCAAGCTGGCCGACGCCCTGGGCAAGATGGTCCGTGACGATCCCACGCTGCGCAGCCGCACCGACGCCGAGACGAACCAGCTCATCCTCAGCGGCATGGGCGAGCTTCATCTCGAAGTCGCGGTGCACAAGCTGCAGCGCGATCACGGCGTGGAAGTCTCCGTCGGCAAGCCGATGGTGGCCTATCGCCAGACACTCGCCAGGCCGGTCGAGATCGAGACGCGCTATATCAAGCAGTCGGGCGGCCGTGGCAAGTACGCCGTCATCAAGATGCGCTTCGAACCGCTCACGAAGGAGCGCGTCGAGGAGTGGACGACGTATCAGGAAGAGCAAGGTGAGAAGCCGGACCCGAACAGCATTTACTTCGTCGACGAGATCTTCGGCGGCGCCGTGCCGACCGAATATATTCCCGCTGTCGAGGCGGGCTTCCGCCTGGCGACTGCCAAGGGGGCCAAGTACAACTTCCCGTGCGTGGATATCCAGGCGACGCTCTTCGACGGAAAGTCGCATGAAGTGGATAGCTCCCAGGACGCCTTTAAGCTGGCCGCCATGGAGTGCTTCCGCGATGCCCAGGCCAGAGCCGGCCTGGTGTTGCTGGAGCCGATCATGAACGTGGTCGTGCACGCCCCCGGCCAGTACATCGGCGACCTGACGCGCGACGTCAGCCGGCGGCGCGGCGAAATCCTCGACTCGAGCCTGGAAAAAGGCCGCTGCCAGTTGCACGCCTATGTGCCGCTGGCCGAGCTGTTCGGCTACACCAGCGAACTGCGCAACTTCACCAGCGGCACCGCCAGCTTCAGCATGGAGCCGAGCCATTACGCGTCGGTGAAGGAAGAGCTGGCGGATTTGCGGGCGGCGAGCTAAGCGCCATATCCTTCCGAATTTCAAGGGACGCCAAGGCAACTTGGCGTCCTTTTCGTTTTTCTGGTATTCTGGCGCTGGGCTATGAAAGGAGCGTCGTATGAGCGCGTTAAAGCCAAAAGCGGCACTGGTGGACGCGGCTGGAGAGCCGCTGATTAGGAAGACACCCGGAGTTTGTGGTGGCGACGCGTGTGTCCGCAATACGCGAATCATGGTTTGGTTGTTGCATTCCCTAAAGGAAAGGGGATTGACGGAGCAACAGATACTTGACAACTACCCCTCGCTAACGCGGGCAGACCTGGCAGCGGCGTGGGAGTACGCTCGGCAGAATCCGCAGGAGATTGAAGAGGCAATTCGCGCCAACGAAGAGGATGACGAATAGCGCAATGGCCGATCTCTACGCGGACGAGAATTTTCCTCTGGCGGTCGTCGATGAGCTGCGTAAACTAGGTCACGACATTCTCACGGCGCAGGGCGCTGGCCAAGCTAATCAAAGAATCCCTGATGCGGCCGTCCTTGCATTTGCCGTCAATTTGGGGCGAGCGGTGCTGACACTCAATCGATGGCATTTCATCCGGCTGCACAAGCAAGCCGGCATTCACGCCGGAATCATCGTTTGCACAAGTGACGAGGATTTTCTGGCCCTGGCGCGCCGAATCGACCAGCGGCTAATCAATGAAGGCCCTCTTACAAACAAATTGCTTAGGATCAACAAACCTGCTTCGCCCTGAAACACAAATTGACCACGAAACTTGCACGGTATTCCTATGCTAAGACTGCTGACGCCAATAAAACGAAGTCCAGTGGTAATCAAACCTTGGCACCCATCGCCAGAAGACGAAGCATTTATTCGCGCGACCGATGCAACGCTTGACTGGCTGTATCACGCGCCTCGGGAGGTTCTACGCCCGTATTATGGGAAATGGATCGCGGCACTGGAGCGTCGCATTGTGGCATCGGGCGAGACGCGCAAAGATGCTATGGATCAGCTTGAGGAAAAGGGCATTGATGATGATGCGATCGTCATGCTCTACATTCGTAAACCTGGGTGCCTTTATATCTACTGAAGTGAGTCTTACTTCTGGAGCTTGTCAGAGCCGTCCCGCGAGCCGGGGACGGCTTCTTGTGTTTCAGCGGGCTTCGCTTGTTTCTCTATATCAGGAGGCTCGGCTTTCCGTGCTAACGAAACGATGTAGGCCGTAGTAGCCAAGGGGAGCAATAGGGTATCTGCGGCGGCGGAGAAAGGGATATCGGCCAACAAAGGAAGGTTTGTGGGGTTCTCTAACGGCGCCATGACATCCAACCGAACGCCACGATAAAAATAGTGGTCATCTATGGGGCCACACATGGCGTCCGCAAAAGTTCCACAACCGCCTAGACAACTTGCCAGGGCTGCGAAGGCCATCATGCCAAGGGCTCGCCTCACGTACCCACCTCCCTCGAAGAGGCGAGCACGATACAATGCTGGCAAAGATCGTCAAGAGCAAGTCAGCATCAAAGCGGGCAACCGATAAGCCACCGTACTATTGCCGGTCGGCTCATTTCTCTGCCACCACCAATTCCACCGGCTGAGCGGTCGCCCGGTTTGCTGGCGTATAGTATTCGTAAGCTACTGTTGCCGGGGTCTTGGCCTTGATCGGGTATTTCGGCTTCAGGCTGTATTCAAACGTCTTCACATCGCCCGGCTTGATGTCGCCCAGGTAGAGCGTCACCTGGCGGGCTGTGACGCTGAATTTCTGAATCTTCTTCTGGCTCACCATTTCAGCGAAATCGCCGGCGTCCACGGTGAAACCGGGAGCGATGCCGAGATCGACGATCACCATGTAGGTCGGCCGATCGCCTTGGTAGCGTAAGGTCGCCTTGGCGCGCAATAGGTCCGCCGTCGAGAGGCTGGTGCGGTCATAATCCACGGTCACCTCGAGCGGTGGCCGCTGACCGGCGATGCCGGGCTGCAGTTTCCAGGCCTCGAAGTGCCGGCCGACGATCTGGTACATAAGGTTGGTCTTGCCGTTCACGTCGATCTGGATTTCATTGCGGCCGGCCTGAGTGAATTGCTTGAGGTCGAACGCCTGCAGGACGTCGGCGTTTTGCTCGGTGACTTCGCCTTTGCCTGCCTCCTTGCCGTTCACCTTGATGACAAACTCGGCCTTGCCTTCCTGCTTCGTGCCGCTCATGCCGGCGACGAGGGCCTTGAGGGAGAGGATCGTGGCCGAGGTGCTTCCCCAGGTGCCGTTCGATTGCTTGCTCTTCACCAGGAAAGTCAGCGCCTCGTTGACACTGTTGGTGAACTGGTCCGTTTTCAACATGGCCAGGGCAGCCAGGGCGGTGGTCTCGACCGTGAGACTGTCGCCGTGCGCATAGCTGAGCGATTGGCCGCGCGTCGGGAAGCTGATCGCCTTCCACTCGGCCTTCGCGGCCTTGAGCTTCTCTAGCTTTTGCAGGACGACGAGGGTGCTGTCGTCCTTGGCGTCCCAGGCGGCCAGGGCATTGGCGGCCAGCGCGAGGATGTAGGCATTGTCCCCGGCCTCGTCCGCATGCTTGCGGATATAGTCAATCGATTTCTCCAGCTCGGGGATGCGCATGCCGCTATCGACCAGGGACCAGACCACGTAGCTGGTCAGCAGCAGCTTGGGATTGCCCATCTGGGCGATGGTCTCGCTGTGCGTGGCGCCGATATTGGACCAGGCGCCGTCCGCGTCGCGTTGCTTCATGAGCCATTGCTGGGTGCGCTCGATGACGCCGCGGTCGATGGGATAGACCTTGGCCATGTCGTTAAACTCTTGCAAGCCGTAGGCGCTGAGCCAGATGATGGGCGGGCCGCTGCCCCACCAGTCAAAGCCGCCGCCCGGCCGTTCGAAGGTGAGAAGCTTCTGGTAGCCGACGTTCAGGTAATTCTCCGCCGTCATGAGGATCTGAGGAGAGGCCACACGGGCCTTCTTAAGGTAATCCACGGCCAGGATATTCGGATAGGCCGCGGATGACGTCTGCTCCATTCAGCCAAACGGCATGTGCAGCATGCCTTCCATCCCTTCCATGACCTGGCTGAAGACGCCGGGATAGAGCTTCACGAGAATCTTCGAGGCGTCCGGAATAGCGCCTTCCGGAATTTCGATCACCTGCAGGACCTTCCCCGTCAGGCGGTCAGTCACGACCTTTTCCACGCGGCTGCCGTCGGGCACGACTTCGATGGTCCGCTTGATCGCGTCCGACATCTTGGAGCCGGATGCTTTCACGAGGAGCGGCTGGGCGCCGATGCGCCGGGCCTTGATGCGGAACTTGACCGCCGTCACTTCATTGGGCTGAAGTTCGAGCGCCCGCGTGTAGCCGGCTGAATCGGTCAAGTCAAACCACGACTCGCGCTGCAGTTCCAGCTTCACGGTTTGCGGAGTCTTCAGGTAGTTGTAGACCGCCACCGGGAAGGCCACTTCATCGTTCTGCGTCAGTGTGACGGGTAGATCGAGATCGACGAAGAAATCCTGGAAGACCCGCAGGGGAGCACTCACGCCGCCCAGCAGGCCGGAGCGCGAGGAGGCGGAAGCCGTCAGCCGCCACGTCGTGATGGAGTCGGCAAAGCTGACCGGCAGCTCGGCGTTGCCCTGATCATCCGTAATGAGGGCGGGTTGCCAGAGCATGGTCTCGGGGAAGAACTCGCGAATTCGAGTCGGTTGTGGGGCGCCGCCAGCGGTGTCAGACTTCGCCGCGCCGCCGTTTTTCGCGACTCTCTCCATGACTTCCATGCGCATGGCGGCCATCGGCATCGCCGGCGCGGCGCCCGGGGGATTCATGCCGCCCATGCCTGCTCCCAAAGCTGCGCCTCTAAAGCGCATCGGGCCGCCGCCCCACCGCCCGGCCAGGTCTCGCCTACGCCAACCTTGCTGTTGGCCGCGCCGCGCCTCGTTGCTCCACCAGAAGGCGGCATTTTGCCACTCATTCATGGGCGGTAGTTTCACATCGTCGGCAGTGCCGAACTCCGCATCCGGCCCGGCGGAGACAAAGTCGTAGTAATCAAGCTGCGTCAAGCCGGTCTGGTGTTCTGCTTTCTTATCGCGCTTAACGAGCTTGATTGTTTTCCCCCAGCCGTCCTTCAACCACCAGGCGGCGAGCCGCTGGCTCCGGGCAGCGGCTGCGAGCACCGTTTCGGGGAAGGACCATTCGCCGTTCTGGAAGTAGGTTGCCTTGTTGGCATTCGTATAGTTGATGAACGTCCAGAATAGTTGTTGCATCCGCGCCTGCGTTACTGCCCGCCCCAAATGATTGGGGGTGAAGTCCTTTTCGAGCTTGGCCAGGTCCTGCAACGTCCACAGGCCGCCGAGAGGGTTCTTGAGAGCGGCCGCATCCAGATATTGGGCTTTCAGGACCGTCCCCAGCAGCTTCGGGTCAAATTCCCAGCGCCTGGCCGCCGCATCGTAGCGGAGCACCGGCTGATTCTGATTGGCGGCGAAGCTATACAGTGCGGAGCCGATTTGCTGCACCTGCTCCTCGACCTTTTGCCGGCGTTCGATCTCCGGCGCGACCTGCCAGCGGCTCGGCAGCTTCGGCTTGACCGAGGTCAACAGCACCTGGGCGATTTGCTGCTTGTCCGCGGGGATTTCCGACTCGCGCACCAGCGTGTCGATTGAAACGCGCGGCTTGAAGATGACCTCTGTCTTCGGCTTGAGCAATTCCTCCTGCAAGGTGAAGTAAACTTTTTCGAGTCCGGGCTGCATTTCCTGCAAGGCATACACTGCCTCATCCACGATCAGTACGCCCAGCGCCGCGGCAGCAGGCTTGCCTGCCGCGTCCGTCACCTGGAAATGAATCCGCCCGCTCTCGCCCGGCAGATGGACTTCCTTGTCCGGCTTGATCGCGATCTTGAGATCGTCGCGCGGTTGCACATAGATCACCCGGCTATCGCGAATGATCTCGCCGGTGCTCAGCATCTGGTAAGCATGGACTTCCAGCGTGCCGAAGAGATCCGCCGGCAGGTCGAGCTTGTAAGAGCCGGCGCCGTTCTTGAAGTCCAACCATTTCGTGAGGAGCACCTGACCGTTTTTGACAACATCGTAATAAACCGTCGGCAGCCCCGCCGACGAGCGCGTTTCAAGATGAAGCGTGTCGCCCGCGCGATAGATCGCCTTGTCCAGTCGCAAGATGATATTCTCGCCCATGGGATCGCTGTTGATCTCGGCGTGCGCGCGCGCGCTGCTGCCCTTGCCGTCGCGGGCCTGGACGAAAACATCGAAGAGCATCTTCGGGCCCCAGGCGTTGGCCGCCTGGCCGCCCAGCATTTCCAGCGGCTTCTGCTCCCAAGGCCCTTGCCGCAACTGCTCCGCCTTGGGCGTCAGCTTGAACTCGGCCAAGCCGGCTTCGTTAGTCTCGACAGTTGCAAACGGCTCATCCTTGGCCTGGCTGCCGATCCAGAGATTGACCGCGCACGCGGCCGGACCGCCGTCTGGGTAAATCGCGGCAGCATAGATGCGATTCTCCATGCCGGGCACGAGTCTGCCGCCCTCGGGAATCAGACTCACGCGAATCGGCTGATCGCTGACCGTGTACGATTTGTTGATGGTTTCCGCGTGCTCGGCCGTGTCCGTTACTTTTACTTCCAGTCGCACCACGGCATCCCCCTTTTGCAAGGGCTGGCCGACGAAATAGTCCGGCAGCTTGATCTCAAACTTGGCGTGCCCATTCGCGTCCGTCTGTCCCTGCCACGTTTGAAACTCCCGGAACTGGACATCAAATGTACTGGCAATCACTTTGACCTTGCCGTTGGCCACCGGCTTGCCGAAGAAATAGTCCGTCTGCACATCGGCGTGAATGATTTCCTTGGGCATGTAAAAGCGCTTGTCCACGGACAGCTCCGACTTGAACTTGGGCAGCACATATTTCTTGACCGTGACAGTCTTGTCGGCCTGATGATCGCCGACCATGGCGCGGATGTGGTAGTCGCCCATGTTGACTTCATCGGCAAGCTGGAAATCAATCGCGGCGACGCCGAAGTCGGAAGTCTTTTGCGTCCGCTTGTAGACCTTGTTGCCTTTGGAATCCTCGACTTCAAAGGTCAGGTCCGACCCGGCCACCGGCTTCAAGTCGAACGGCCGCAGCGACAGAGCCCGAATGTGCATGACCTGGCCCGGCTGGTAGAGCGGCTTATCGGTGACCAGCAGAATCTTCGCCCCGGTCTTCACCTGCACGGTGCGTTGCAGCTTTTGTTCGCCCAACGTCGACCTGGTGGCGATTTCCAATGTGTACTGCCCAGCCGGCACTTCGGGCACCTGGAAGGTTGCGTCCAGATTTCCACCGGCACCGGTCTTCCCGGCCGCCAGTGGGAAGGCCTGCCCATCCTTCGCACGCAGTTGCACATTGACTTCGGACTCGGGCAGCGGCACGGTTTCGCTGATGGATTTGACGGCGCGGACGGCGCAACGAATAGACGCGGAGGTGCCGGCAAAGAATTCCTGGCCGACATCCACAGAGGTCTCATGGCCCTTCATAGCAAACTCCGCTGGCGGCTTCTCGGAAGCCGCTTCGCCTTGATTACTTTGCCGGCTCAGAAAAACCACGGCCGCAACAGCCAGCACGGTCAGCGCCAGGCTGCCGCGAATCACGGCGGAGAAACGACCTTGTCGCATGGGAACCTCCGTATATACAGGCGTCGCGCAAGTTCAGCGCATGGATTATTGCGTCCAGTAGTTAGACGGGGAAGAGCGGAAACAGTTTGGACGATCTTGACGAGAGTAAATCTTGGGTTCGCCGGTTCCCAATCGCAGCTAGAATAGAGGCATGAGGCGCCTGGTGTATTTAGAGACGACGATTCCCTCCTATTACTGTGATGATCGTGCGGCCTTGGCAGCCGATATTGCCCGGACCCGGGAATGGTGGGATAGCGAGCGTCCCGCCTATGACTGCTTCCTATCTGCCGCGGTGCTTGATGAGCTTGCAACCGGAGACTACCCGAACAAGGAGTCCTGTTTGACCTTGGTCGAAGCTCTGCCGCTGCTGGAAATCAACCGCGAAGTGCTGGAAATTGCCCAGGTTTATCAGGCGCGTGGCCTGATGCCCAAACCGCCTTCCGCTGACGCCCTGCACGTGGCTTTGGCGTCCTTCTATCGGATGGATTTTCTGTTGACCTGGAACTGCCGGCACATTGCCAATGCGAACAAGACGCGTCACCTTGAGGTGCTCAATCACGGAATGGGGCTACCCACCCCGCAACTTATTACCCCGCATCAACTTCAACCCGTGGAGGAAAGCAATGAAAGCGGATAGCCCCATCGTCGAGGAAGTGCGCAGCCGCCGGATGCAGATCAGCTCCCGGTTCGACCATGACTTGGAAAGGTACCTGGCGCATCTGCGCGACATCGAGCGGCAACACGCCGAGCGCGTGGTCAGTCAGATAACCATCATCCGGCCATCAAGCGTGGCGGAGCGTGGCAAGTCCTAGCAGGCCGGCGCTTTTACTTTTCTGCAAGGAAATGCCTGTCCAGAGAAAACCTCTCGTCAAAATACCGCTTGCGCCATCCTGGCCTGGCGCGGTCGAGAAGCAGTCCTTCGGCCGCGCCGAAGTTGTAGACGACTTCCCGTTTGGACTTGTCCAGCTGCATGGCTGCAAGCTCCTTTTCAATCCCGCCGAGAATGGTTTGCGCGGTCTGCTGGAAGGGCTGAAAATCCTTCAGGTCCTGAAATTGCTGCGTTGGCTTGTACTCGGCGGCCGCAAGCGTGGCGAGGTGATATTCCGTGTAGCGGGCGATCCCCTCCTTCCATAATTGAAAGGCCAGGTACTTGTAATCGTCCTGACTGAGCATGGCTTGGAACTTCCTCTTCGCCGCAACGTAGGCCGCGAACCTGGCGGCGAAGTCTGCCGGCTGCTCCGCTTTCAGCGCCGCGGCAAGCGCCCTCCCCAGGCCGGCGAACTGATCTCTGATCATCGGCGTGGTGTACGGGAAGGGGTAATTCAACATCCACATGCCCGTCTGGTCCCCACGCGCCAGGCCGAGCGCGTCCACATCGGCCTGGTAGCGCGGCTGGGTCTCCTGAAGCTGGTGGAAATGCTCGTGGAGCAAGGTGATCACCCAGCGCGACGACGTCCTGGACTCGGTGTTCTCGGCCTGGCCGATGACGATAGTTGAGATTCCGCCCACGGCCGGGAATGTGGCCAGCAGCCTCGGGCTGAATTGGCGCTTGCGGTACCACACCTTGTGCTTCAGAAGAGCGTCCGCGCCGATCAGGGTGAAATCTTTCGACGGCCTGTCATGCCGGATCAGGAATTCGTTTTCCGGCGTCACCAGCAACACGCCAAAGGGAGCTTTGTCCCAGCCCGGCCAGACCCGGTCGCCCAGCGCATCAGCCAGGCGAAATGCCTCCGCAATCCTGACGCGGTCCGCCTGGGGCAGCTCCGGCAAGGTCTGCTTCTGCGCAGCGGCGCCAAGTGCCAGCAACCCGGGCAGCATCAGGGTGGAAATCATCGGCATGAACTCCTGGAGGAAAGGCTTGCTGGCAGCAGGCTTTCTCGAGTAAGTTTATAGACGACCTGTCTATTGCGGCAAGTGAATCTCAAATCATGCTCTTTTCCGAGCGAATAACAGGGAAATGACACGGCTGCAATCTGCCAGCCGTCCGCGACTCGATGCCGAATAACTGACACAGGCGGCACGCACGGTATGCCGGTCGCTGGAATGGCGTATTACCCAGCGAAAAACATGCGTCAAACTAGTTGACAGCGCTCTGGCGGCGGTCCATCATGCAGCCTGTTGCCAGACAATGCGAGGGGTGCAGCCATGGAAACCGTCTACCTGATCTGCGCAATCCTGGGCGGAACCTTGATGCTTTGCCAGTTCGTATGGGCCGTCATCGGCCTGGGCGGGCATCACGATCTCGGCGGCGAGCACGCCGATGACGCCGGCGATACGCAGCACGAGACCGGCCATTTTCATCACCAACCCGGGCATCACGAAGAAGGCTCGTGGTTTTTCAAGCTGCTGACCTTCCGCACCATTGTCGCCGCGCTCTTGTTCTTCGGCCTGGCCGGTGTGGCCGCCTCGGCACGCGTCACGCAGGGGCCCTTGCTGCCCCTGGCCATCGCCGTCGCCGCCGGCGGCGCAGCCATGGTGACGGTCGCCTGGGTCATGCAAACCCTGGCCAAGCTACAAAGTGACGGCTCCGTCCGCATCGAGCGGGCGGTCGGCGCCCCGGCCAAGGTGTACCTGACGATCCCCGCCCAGAAAGGCGGCGCGGGCAAGGTGCATGTCAAGGTGCAAAATCGGCTCATGGAATATCAAGCAGTAACTGCGCAACGGGAGCTGCCCACCGGCGCCAACGTCGTTGTGCTCGGGGTGGTCAGCCCCGGAACCGTCGAGGTCGCCGAAGCTTAGATTTTGTGGGGCGGATTGCCAATCCGCCCTACTACCGGGAGGTATCAGCCATGTCGTACTCCGCGCTCCTTGCCAGGGTTCCGACTGTAGGCGGCTTTGTCGCCGAGCACTACCTGGTGATCGCCGTCGTGGCGCTGGCGCTGTTCGCGTTCAGCATCTTGACGTTCGTGGCCAAGCGCTTTCGCCGCTGTCCGCCCAACCGCGTCCTGGTCATATTCGGCAAGGTGCGCCGGGGCGAGGCCGCCCGTTGCGTCAGCGGCGGCGCGGCGTTTGTCTGGCCGCTCGTTCAGGACCACGCCTTTCTCAACCTGGAGCCGATCCAGATCGAGATCCCGCTCAAGGGCGCTCTGTCCATCGAAAACATCCGCGTCAATGTGCCGAGCATTTTTACCGTGGCCATCGGCACCGAGACCGAGGTCATGAATAATGCCGCCATCCGCCTCCTCGGGCTGAGCGCCGAGGACATCAAGACCCAGGCCGAGCACATCATCTTCGGCCAGCTCCGCCAGGTCATTGCCTCCATGTGCATCGAGGACATCAACCGGCACCGCGAGCAATTCCTGCATAAGATCCTGACTTCCCTGGAGCCCGAGCTGCGCAAGATCGGCCTGGTTCTCATCAATGTGAATATCACCGACATCACCGATGAGTCGGGCTACATTGCCGCCATCGGCAAGAAGGCGGCTTCGCAGGCCATCCAGCAGGCCTCCATCGACGTGTCGCAGCAGGAAAAAATGGGCTCGATCGGCGTGGCCGAGGCCGACCGCGAGAAGACCATCCAGGTCGCCAACGCCCACAAGCTGCGCGAGATCGGCATGCGCGAGGCGCAGCGCGAGCAGGCGGTGCGCGTGGCCCAGCTGGAGAAGGAACAGAAAGTCGGCGAGCAAACGGCGTGCTACGAACGCGATGCCCAGGTCAAGGACGCCGAGCGCGCCATGCGCATCGCCACGGCCGATGCCAACGCCAAGGCCATTGTCGGCGAGAACGAGGCCCAGGCCCAGGTCGCCGCGGCCCAGGCGGCGTTGCAGGTCAAGCAAGCCGAGTCCTACAAGCTCGGCGAGACGCGCAAGCGCGAAGCCGAAGCCGCCGTGCAGGAAGCGCAGAACCGCGCCATGGCCAAGGCCGCCCTGGCCCAGGCGGAGCGCGTCGAGGCCGAGCGCCGCGCCGCCGTGGAAGCGCCCGCCAAGGCGGAAAAGGCCAGGGTCATCGTGGAAGCCGAGGCTGAGGCGGAGAAGCGCCGCATCGAAGCCGAGGGCCAGGCCAAGGCCATCTTCGCCAAACTCGAAGCCGAGGCGCGTGGCCAGTACGAAATCCTGGCCAAGAAGGGCGAGGGCCTGCGCACGATCATCGAGGCCTGTGGCGGCGCCCAGGCGGCTTTCCAGATGCTCTTGCTCGAGCATCTCGACGCCCTCACCCAGGCATCGGCCCAGGCCATTTCACAGATCAAGTTCGATAAAGTGGTCGTCTGGGAAAACGGCACGAACGGCAACGGCGCCAATGCCACGTCGCATTTCCTGCAAGGCCTGGCGCGCACCATGCCGCCCATCATGCAGGTCATGAAAGACATCGGCGGCGTGGAGCTGCCCGATTTCTTTGGCAAGCTCACACCAGAGAAGGCTGCAGACCAGAAGGAGGCGACCGTGGTTTCCGTGAAGCCGGGGCCGGCAGTCCCGCCTGCGGAGACTGTAGCCGCTCCGCTTTCAGCGAAGGGACGATTGCCGGCCTAGTGCCTCGTACCCATTTGCGGCCGGTAGCAGAATCGCTGTAAAGGACAAGCAGCGGATGGCCCACCGCTGGATTCCCTCGCATTCAAGTCGTCGGCTTGTGATAATGCTATTTGTGGCTGCCGAATGAATTCTGAGGTGTTCCATGCCGATGCTGGATTGGAGTCATTGTTCAGCGGTCGAACGCTCCACCGACAAAATGAGTGGCGCGTGGGTATTCCGCGGGACTCGTGTGCCCGTGAAGTCGCTCTTTGAAAACCTGGAGGACGGCGCTACGGTCGATGACTTTCTCGAATGGTTCCCAGGCGTCGGCCGCGAGCAAGTCGTAAGCATATTGGAGTTCGCTGAACAGAGCTTGGCCACAAGCGGCGCGCCCTGACAGCACATGTCGTTTCGACTGCCTATGAGATGGGATGGTCAAGTCTGTCCAATGGCGATTTGCTAGACGCTGCGGAAGCGCAATTCGACGCATTTATTACGACGGATCAGAATCTGCGCCACCAACACAATCTAGCGGGCCGGCGTCTCGCCATTCGGGTGCTGCCGTTTGCCAGTTGGCCGAAGTTACAAGGTCATGTGCCGACGATTGTTTCAGCTATCGATGCCTTGAAGTCCGGCGACTATGTCGAGCTGATCTTGCCTTGACCGTCGCCTTTCTTCCGCACCGGTTTCGCCGCTTGCTGCGCCGATTTTCCGCGCACCTTCTTTCCGGGCGGTCCTTTCGTCGTGCGCGCATCCATCATGCGCCGGAGCTCCACGTAGTTGTCGACATACTTCTTGGCCGGCACGCGCCGGACCGCCGCGTCGATCACGTCCAGGGCCAGGTCCTCGACTTTTTTGAAGCGAATGCAGGACTTGCCCATGTCGAGTCTCTTGCCGCTCTTCGCCCAGGCCTCACGGAACCACTCCGCCAGCGGCCCCGGGCCATAGACGCACATGAGATAGAGCGCCATGTAATTCTTTTGCGAGGCCAGCCCGGCAAACATCAAGGGCTTTTTTGGATCGCAGTGGTAGCCGGCGGGAAACACGCGGTGCGGCACGTAATAGCCGATCATGCCGTACTGCATGCCCTCCTCGTAGTCCTTGTCGAGGTTGGCCAGCAGAACCCGGCGCACGGCTTCCAGCGCCGCCCGGCGCTCCGCCGGCAACCCGGAAAGATACTGCTCCACGCTGGTCGCTTTGCTTTGCATAAGGAGCCAATGTAGTCCAAAGCCCGTCGCCCGGATAGCGGCAATCGCAAAGAAATGGCAAGACGGACTGGCACTGTGAATGCCACGGCCTTGTGCCATTGATATCTACAAAGATGCCGGCGTTCCCGAGCCCCGTTCACGGGGCTTTTCGCGCAGCGTCTTAGACCCGCCGTTGATGGCGGGGCCGGTGCCCGTGGTGACGTTCGCGACAACCCCGTTCACGGGGTTGTGGTGGGATAACTTGCTCCGATAACCCGCCGTGAACGGCGGGCCTGAGACGCTGCGCGAAAAGCCCCGTGAACGGGGCTCGGGATGCCCGGCAACTTGTGTAGATACCAATGGCACAAGGCCGTGGCATTGAAAAACACCGCGGCGCAGAGTTGGTGTTCGCGCACGGTAGATAGAGACCAACAAGAAAGGGACTGACCCCGGAGGGACAGTCCCTTTTCGAGAGGCTGGCAGCGATCGCGCTTTAATCTAAGAGAACGGCCTCCATTTCCGCACGCGTGAGGGCCAGGCCGTAGGGCCGGCGGGCACAGCAGAACTGAATGAAGGAACGAAAAGGCGCTCCCCGGGCGTTCCGCAGCAGCCGCCAGCCGCCCGTGCGCCGCAACAGGCTCAGGCAGTGGCTCACATAGGCGCGGTCGAAAGCGCGTTCATCCGTGCACACCTGGATTTCATGGCGCATCCCGGCAGCCCAGGATGTGCTTCCTTCGGGCGAACTGAGAAGACTTACCAAATTGCCGGCTTGAGGCGCCGGCTCCACCAATGGCAGCGTCATGGAGTACCTCGCGTAAACCTAGAAAAATCCTGTCCCGTTATCGAACCAGGCTCATGGTGGCGGCGCTTTCGGCGCGGGATGGATGGTGTCCTCCCCCGAAAGCTCGCCTATGATGGTCTCGGCTCCCGGATCGCCGGGGCCAGGAACCGAGGGCGCTTGCGGCGGCAGGGCGAAATCCTCTTGGGCGTGGTGTTCCGGCCCCGTCGCGCGCTCGCCCGAAGCCGTCGATCCCCCGCGCAGCGCGGACGCCGCGGTCGAGGCGAGCAAAGGATCGGCGGCACGCTGGTGGAGGCTCGCGCGCTTTGCCGCATACGCTTCGAGCAGATTGCCCTTCAAGCCGCAGACCTGGACGAACAGTTCCCGATAGGGGACGCTGCCGGCAAGCGTTTCCTTCAAGTGCCGGATCTCCTCAGGGGAGCAGGCGCCGTCGAGGTAACGAAGCACCTGCACGGTGAAGGCTTCCTTAGCCTCGGAGGAGAGGACAGCGGGCGGATTGGGCGGGGCCATGAAAATCACCCTTCGTAAGCCAGCCGCCTTTTCACGCAGGCGGAGAGCGTTCGGTAAATGCGACTCAGGGCCACGTAGATCGTGTTCGGCGGTTGCTGCAAACGGGCCGCCAGGGCGTTGCCGGGCATACCGGCAACGTAGCGGAGCTCGATCAGGCGGCGCGCCTTGGCAGGAAGCTGCTCGATGCATTGGCGCAGGGCGACCAGCGACAAATCGGGCCTTGGCTCCTTGTTCCATTGCTGTTCCAGCAGATCCAGCATGGCCGGTTCCAGAAGTTCGGGATTCTTGTTTTCCTTCCGCAAGGCATTCAAGGCCTTGAAACGGACGACCTGCCGTGCCCAGGGCGGAAAATCACTTTCGTTGGCCAGCTCCTGGCCCTTTTTCAAGATGACGAGCGAGGCATCCTGAAAAACGTCTTCGGCCAGGTGGAAATCGCTCACGATGGAGACAATGTAACCCAGCAACATGCCCCGATGCATGAGCAATAGGCGGAGCAGGCGATCTGGATCCATGCCCATCTTCCCGAATTACCTCTCCCCCTATAAATGTCGAAAAGTCTTCGTTACTGTACAGCGAGATTTCCGGCGGCCTATCTTTGCTGCTGTAAGAACCAGCGCGACTTACACTTACGGCGTCTGCTCAAAGTCCAGCAGAGCGGATTCGCGCTCGACCTTTCGGCTGACCGCATAGCGCAGGACCTCCGCCTTGCTACAAATCGCGACGAGGTGCTTGGCCCGCGTGATGCCCGTGTAAATCATTTCCTTGCTTAACAGACGCCGGCCGCCTTCGGGCGGCAGCACGAGCAGGACTTGCCCGTACTCGGAGCCCTGGCTCTTGTGCACCGTGATGGCAAAGGCCGGCTCGTGCGCCGGCAACGCTTCCGCCGGAAAGGATACATAATCGCCCGCGCGTTGAAAGAAAACGCGGTACCCCGCCTGGCTGCGCAGAGCGATGCCAACGTCGCCGTTGAAGAGCGCCCGGCTGTAATCGTTGCGCGTAATCATCACCGGCAGTCCAGCAAATATTCGGCCATGACTCGAGGGGTCCAACTTCGGCCGCAGCACCTGCCCCAGGTAGCTATTAATTCCCACGCTCCCCCACGGTCCCTCGCGCACCAGCGTCAGCACCCGCGCCTTTGCCAGCAACAGGAAGAGCCGATTAAGCGCCTGCTTCTCCTCGATGCGTATTTCCTCCGCGGCCAGATTCTCACCGTCGACAACCAGGTCGCCATAGCTCTTGGCGTCCGGCAGCTCAGCCAGGTAGTAGTGATGCGCCCATTGCTCCAATACCTGACGCCATTGCCCTACGTCTGTCTGACCCTGCTCGACCAGCCAGCAACCGCCTTGCCGGTCCAGCTCGGCAAAGCAATCGACTTGGAGAGCAGGCCCTTTGGAAGGAAGCCGCGCAAGTTGTTCCACGATGCCGCTGCCTTGGGCGTTGACGGCGCGGGCCAGTTCATGGATGCGCCGCTCCGAGCGGTAATTCTCTTCCAGGACAACCAGGATGTCCTGCAGCGGATCCCGCCCATCGCCAATCGGTAATTCCAGATCGCTCCATAATTCACGGAGCTGGCCACAGGTCCTGACACTGTAAACCGGCCGGCGCCCGGCCGGCGCCAGGTTCGCCAGCACGGCGCCGGCATCCACGGAAGGAAGTTGGTCCTTGTCGCCCAGCAGAATCAGCCGTGTCCCTGGTTCCAGGGCCTGAAACAGCCGCGCCATGAGCACCAGACCCACCATGGAGACTTCGTCGACGATCACCACGTCATGGGGCAGAGGATTCTCGGCGTGGTGGCGATAGGTGTCGCGCGACGGATGGTAACCCAGGAGCTGATGCAGCGTGCGGGCCGCGAGGTTCCCCAGAGCGATGTCCGGACCGCCGGGGTCGACAGGCGGGCCAAGGCTTTCGAGACCATCGCGAACAGCGTCGGTCAGGCGCTGGGCCGCTCTGCCCGTGGGCGCCGCCAGAGCGATGCGCTCCGCACTAATTCCACATCGGACCAGGCAGCGCAGCAGGGTGAAAACGATGGAAGTCTTGCCGGTCCCGGGGCCGCCGGACACGATGACGAAATCGCGCAGCAGAGCCAGCCCCAGCGCTAAGCGTTGTTCCCGATTCAATTGCAGCGGCCGGCCGCTTAGCAAAAGCGGGCGCTCGCGGAGCACCTCGTTCAGCATGGCGCTGCCATTGGCGCCGGCCAATGCCCTGGGCCCTGCGCTGGGGAAGCGCGGACCGCCAGGCGGGGCAGTCCTGCTCGAACCAAGGCGGCGCCGCAATTCCGCCTGCAGCACCAGCTCGTGCTTCAGGTATTTCTGGAAGTACAGGTAAGTCTGCGCGCCCACCTGGCGAAGCAAGACCGGTTTGCCTTCATCGACGCGCTGGCCGATCAAGGTGGGGAAACCGGGTTGGCGCAACTCCGCCACAATCCGCTGCGCCCAGGCGCCGGCGGCCGCTTCGCCGGCCAGATCCTGCAACCGGCGTTGCAGGCTGGCTTGTGAGGCTTCCACACACAAGCTCCCCTCATCGAGCGCCAGGAGCATGACCAGCAGCAGCGCCTGCAGGGCCTCTTGCGTCGTATAACCCGACAACTCCACCAGGTCGCGAATCGTGTAGAAATCGACGCGCAGCAGATTGCTGTTCTCGGCAGCCGCCTCAAAGAGGCGCAGCAACTCCGGCTCCGCTTCGGGGAACAGGTCGCGCAGGAAGCTGGAAAAGACCGCATCCGTTTTCATGCCAATCATTGTAATGGCTGGCGGTAGTTAGGATTTCGATCCTGACCCATCAGATGGCAGTTTTGGCACAAGATTCGCGTTCCCTGTCCATTCAATTGCCTTCATCTGGATAAGTGAGGAACAAACATGAAAGGCACCACCATCCCGGACGGCGTCGCGATTCTCGAACCGCAGCAGGCGGATACGGGGCAGTGGCAGGCGGCGCGTGCGCCCCTGGGCGTGCGCAGTTTGGTTTGACCGACCGCGGCAAGGTGCGCGAGCGCAACGAGGACCAGTTCCTGATCGCCACCCTGGTCAAGGCCCTGCAGGTGGAGCAGACCAGCCTGCCCTTGCCGAAGGTGCAACACAGCAGCGACCGCAGTTATCTCTTCGTCGTGGCCGACGGCATGGGCGGCCACGCCGGCGGCGACAAGGCCAGCGCCCTCGCCATTGAGTCCGTGGAAGATTTCATGCTGGAGACGTTCAAGTGGTTCTTCCAGTTCAAGGGACGGGAAGAGGACAAGCTCCTGAACGAATTCCAGAGCGCCCTCGGTCAGGCGAACGCGCGCGTGTTGTCCGAAGCCGCCGCGCATCCGGAGCTGCACGGCATGGGCACCACGCTGACGATGGCGTATGGTCTGAACAATGATTTGTTCGTGGCCCACGTCGGCGATAGCCGCTGCTACCTGGTGCGCGACCAGTCGCTGCACCGGCTGACTTCCGATCATACGCTGGTGGAAGAGATGGTGCGGCGCGGCGCGATTCCCGAAAAGGACGCGGCGCACCACCACTGGCGGCACGTCATCACCAATGTGGTCGGCCGCGACTCAAGCGAAGTCCAGGTCGAAGTGCACAAGGTCCATTTGCAAGCCGGCGACCAGATTTTGCTGTGCTCGGACGGCTTAACCGAGATGGTCTCCGAAGAAGCCATCGGGCGCATCCTCTCCCGCGAAGCTTCACCGGAGGGCGCTTGCAAGGAACTCCTGGACCAGGCCAACGAGGCCGGTGGGCGTGATAATATTACGATAATCGTGGCCGCCTACGAGGAAACGCAGGCCGCGTGATCTGCCCCTTACGTTTTGTCAGCAGGGCGGTTTGCTGGCCGGCTCGAGATGAATGGTTGCGCCAACGGCTTGCGTAAGCCGGTCCAGCACGTCGGATCGTAACGTGCGCGTCCCTTCCAGGAAGTCGCACAGCAGCAACACGTCGATCCCAGCATCCGCGGCAATTTTCTTCAGGGGCTGTCGGCTGTGATGGATGGCCCTTCGCAAATGGCCGCAAAGCGAGTTCTCAGCGGCTGCTTCATCAAGCCGTTGACCGCGTTCAAGGAGCTCCGGCAATTCGGCCGCAATTTTGTCGCGGTCCCGTCGTAATTGCTCCAGCAGGTCTTCCGGGATTTTCTTTGTTGTGGTCATTTGTCACCGCGCCATGCTGTTCGCTCGCCAGAACATGCTCAGGTTCGGCTCAGTTTGATACTTCGTATGCCGTTACAGCAATTATCGTCATATCGTCCAAAAACTCATAAACGCAAAACAGGCGGCGCCCGTCAACTGCATGACCCCAGCAGCAAGGGCGACCCGAAGACCGGCTTACGCTAACGCGGCTAGGGTTCGAAACCGCTTCTTCGAAATCCTCTTTGCTGACGCCATGCTCGGTAAGATGCTCGATGATTTCATCCGTCCAGATGAATTCAAAGTATGGCATCATCTACCTCAGCTTGAGAGGTAACATTAGCGGTATTGTACTACGTTTCCAGGAGAAGCGCCGTTGGTCGGCACACCGACCGTCGCAAGCTCTCTTCCTAAGCGCTCGATCAACGGACAATGTTTCCTTGATCGAAGGCGCGTTTGCCCGCCTTGGCCTGAGGAATCCATTGCCTGATCTGCGCGATGCGGTGCTCGTCGCTGGGATGATCGGAAAGGATTTCGGGCGGGCGGCCACGACGCGCGGACAGTTCTTCCATGCGCTGCCAGAAACGCAGCGCCTCGTCGGGGTTGTAGCCGGCGAAGGTCATCAGAAAGATGCCGATGTGGTCGGCTTCCGATTCTTGTTTCCGATCATAGGCCAGGCTGCGGATCGAGGCGCCGGCTCCCAGGAGGCCGATGAGCCGTTCGCGCTGCTCCGGGTCGAGACTGCCTAGCGAGCCGTTCAGCGCATTGACGGCATGCTCGTACATCTGCGCGCGGGCCAGGCGCTCGCTGGCGTGATGAGCGAGGGCGTGGGCGATCTCGTGGGACATCACCGTGGCCAGCTCGTCGTCATTCTCCGCCACGCGCAACAGGCCGGTAAACACCGCTACTTTCCCGCCCGGCAGGCAGAAAGCGTTGACCTGATTGCTCTGCAGCAGGTTGAATTCCCAGTCGAAACGATAGCCTTGCAGATGCAAATTGATCTCGCGCTGCAGCGGCTCGATCTCGGCGGCATGGGCAATGCGTCCGCCGATCTCACGGATGCGCTTCACGTCCGGCCCGTCGTGCACGACATGGGCCTTGTTCAGGACTTCTCGGTACGCCTTGACGCCCAGCTCGTATTCCTGCTCTGGCGTTAAGCCCAGCGGCTGGGCGCGGTGTCCCGGGCCTTCGCCCGTTTGCGTACCGCAGCCGGAGGAGGACAGGGTCGCAGCGATGAGAAGACAGGCAGTGAGAGAAAAAGGCCGGGCCATGAATCGGTACGCTTTCATGCTCGCAGGCTGCGCCATGGTTGTGGTCTCCTTTGCTTGTGCACGGGAAGGGAGCAAATCGTGTGCCGTCGTCCGGAAGCAGTTCCCAAAGACAAGCAGGGCATATGCCGGGACCGGGCAGCGGATGCTGCCCGATCCCGCCGGACTAAATTTACTTCTGATGAGCCAGAGCCAGGTCATTGGCCCAGGCGCTGAAAGACAGAGCCCCTTCCAAATTCGTAAAGAGCTGATCCGTTAGCCGCGCTGGCATTACCAAGTTCGAGGCCGCCGGTTTGGCTGCAGCAGGAGAGTCCTGAGCGCTGGCCAATGGATTGCCGGACATGCCTGCAAACACCGGTACAGATAGTTTGCCGAGACCACTGCTCGAACCACCGGGTGGAAGAGCTCGAAGCGGCAAGGCCACCCAGATAGCCGGCGTTTTGGCTGGTGGGCGGAAGGTCGAGCCCATGGATCCCGAGGAATCCGAGGAGAAGAAGATGCCGTTGCCTTCATGCCCGAGCTCGGCGAAGGCGCGCCCGGGGGCACTGGTCGAGAAGTCGCCCGGGTTGGCGGTGAAGCTGAAACCGGTGGCGTTATTGGTCCCCGACCAGGTTACCGTCGCCTGATCTTCCACATAGTCGCCGGCGAATTGATCGCCGTTGCTGCCATTGGTGACGCTGAGCCGCCGCGTCACGGGGCCGCTCCAGACGACGTCGAAAGACACGGTGGCGGGGTTGAAGGCCGTCTGCCACTGGGCCCCGAGGGCCGTGGGAATCTTGCCGTAATCGTCCATGGCCAGGTTGCTGACCTGCATTTCCGCGCGGCCGGCCCCGAAGTTTACCTGCACGGCGCTGTCGGGAATAGCCACGGTCCAGAAGGTCCTGGTGCCGAAGCCGTTGCCGCCCACGGAACTGACGGCCGGACCAAAGCCGGGGTCGAAATCATGGATCTGCGTCGAGTGCGGCGGAGTGAAGTCAAACTTGACTTGATAGACGTCCAGTCAGACTTCCGCGAACGTGCCGTTGTGGATGTTGCCGTCCACCCCCTGGTAGACTCCGTCCATGAAACGCAAGTCCACCTCCCAGAGGAGGGAATTGCCGCTGCCGTCCGTGCCGGTGCCATCCACACGGACCTCGCCGATGAAGCCATTGAAATTGGTGATGGTGCTGGGCTCGCCGCCGCGGCCATGCAGGGTCGAGTCGGCGGGACCCGGCTGATTGAAATGACCGTCCGGACCGCCAAACGGGTTTGGCGTCAGGAAGCCATCGGGAAGGGGCAGCGGTCCGACGCCGCTTGGCAGGCTGCGGTCCTCCAGGCGCTCCAGGAATAACCTGGGCGCAGCCGGGCGCCGGCAAGGGCTGCAGGCCCGGGCTCGCGGGCCGCACCGAAGTGCGGGAGGGGACTTCCGAAAGTCCAGCCAGGGATGGTGCCACATGGTAGCTCTCCTATTCGAAGGCGGCCTGCAGTATAATGAGGAGGTCATCCGCCCCGGCGCGCAGACCAAGCGCCGGGGAGATGCCGGGCCGGTGAGAGTTTGCTTGGCGGCGGACACTCACCGGCCGCTTTGTTCTTCCGTTCTCATCCGTCCACCGGCACAGGCCCGGTGGTGCCGTTCTACAGGCCCGGCGATGGCGCTCGCAGCGCTCGCCGCCTGACGATTTTCCTTTGCCTGTCGCTCTGCCAGAACGGCGCAAGAGCTTGCCAGGCGCTGCTCGCGAACAAGGCAGCGACCAGAGGCACGGTTAATACCTCGCTATCTTCGAGGATTGCAGATTGCAGATTGCAGATCGGGGATTTCGAGTCAGAGTCATCGTCGCGTTCTTCAATCTGCAATCTCAAATCTGCAATCTGCAATTCGTTCTCACCGCTGTCCGTTCTCTCAAAATAGCGGCTGTCTATTTGCCCGTGTCCGGCCGGGGCCGATTCGCTGCCTTCAGCTGGAAGCAAGGATCGGAGCGCGTCGTGGACGGCCTGCGTTGTGGAACGCCCGGACTGCAGTAGGGCGTCTGCGACGTCTTGCCAGAGGCGGTCGGGCAGCGGCCCATCTCTCAATCCACAGGCCGCCGCGGCTGAGCCAACTAGCCCACCCACGGACTGGGCTACGTCGAAAATGCTGTCGGTCAGCCATTGCCTGGCGCCGACGACAAGGGCCTGTGGCGTGTTGATCGCTTCCCTCAAGAGAGCGTCCACGTCTTCGACAGGGCGCTGGCGCTTGTCCGCCTCGAACAATTTTTGACGCAGCTCGAGTCCCATGCGCTGCAGCGCTTCGTCGAGACCAATCACGAAGCCAGGCAAGCCGGCGTTCGCATCAACGGCCTGACGCATTTCCGGCAACTCGTCATCCAGCAAAAGCGCCTGTGCGTCCGGTTCGTAATTCTCGCCCGAATTGACCGCAGCCACGATAAGCCCGATTGTCAGGGTAGATTCCAGTGCGGCAATGCTGTCCGTCAACGCTGCCTCGCGCTCATCGGCGATGGTCAACAACGTCGCTACCGTGGCGGGCGCGGCATCTATAAGCGGGAGAAGCGTAGCAATTTGCCGGGCCGGCGTTCCAGGAGAAGATGGGGATGCGATCACACCCAGGCCAAGATCCAGGGTGAAACGCGCGGCCGTCTCTTCGCCCTCCTGGCTGACGTAGAACACGGAAGGATCGTCCCCGAGCGCCACATCAGTCGGATGCTTCACATCGGCGCTGGAGAAGACCTTGGCAAGAGTGGGTCCGCTCGCCGAGCCTAGCAACAGGCTGATGGCGCCATCGCCATTGTTAGCCACCAGCAGGTCCATGATGCCGTCGTGATTGAGGTCTGCCGCTACCGCCGCCAGCGGCGTGTTGCCGCCACTGTCTATGCTCCGCCCCAGGCCAAAGTTGGGGAAGAAGGTGAGATTGTTGGAGCCGGCGTTGACCGTGATGAGATCGATTTGGCCTGGCTTGACGAAGGAGCCCACCACGACTTGCTGGGGATCCGAGCCTGTAGGGAAAGTTTGGACTGATTGCGCCCGGTCGTCGAAGAAGCCGCCGCCCACGCCGGGTAGGAGCGTGGCCGTGTTCGACTGACTGTTGGCAATCACAAGGTCTGGGTTGGCAGCCCCGCCTTTAGGGTCGGCGACGTAACGGACGGCGGTGGAAACCGGTCCGCTACCGTAAGCCTTGAGGCGGGGTCCCGGCTCGAGGGTCCAGTTCTGGCCTTGCCCGTGGCCGAGCAAGATCGTCACGTCATTGGAGCCCTCATTGGCCACCACGAGGTCGGGCGTCGGGTCGATCAGGCGTTGGCCGGTTGTGTCGGGAACGACATCATCGTTGAGGTAGGCGACTGTGATACCCACCGGGTTGGTGCCGGTAAAGAAGCCCTTGCCGCCTCTGACCTCTGGCCCGAAGCCGCCGCCCGGCAGCCCGGGATAGACAAGGATGCTGTTGCCGCCGCCGTTGGCCACAATGAGGTCGGGGATGCCATCGCCGTTCAAGTCGGCGAGCTTGACCGCAGTCGGGGCGAGCAGGCCATTATGCCGGTCCTGGAAAACGGCGGGAGGCGCACCGCCGTACGACACCGACACCTGGTCGAGCGCCTGGTCGGCGAAAATGAAATCGTCCTGGCCCTTGCCCGTGAGGTCGGCGACGGCCAGGGCCACATTGCGCCCGGCCCGCTGGTAGGGCCGGAACGTGCCATCGCCGTTGCCCAATAGCATGAGCAGGTCGCCGTAGTCGTTGCCGACAAGCAGGTCAAGCTTGCCGTCGCCGTCGATGTCGGCAACGGCCAAGCCGGTGGGCAGGTTGCCGGCGCTGACGGTGGAGCTGAGCGTGAAGCCGCCGTGGCCATCGCCCAGGAAGATGGAAATCTCGCCCGTGGCTTCGTCCAGGATGGCCAGGTCAAGATTCGGGCCGGCTGTGAAGCGGCCCTGGACGACGACCGTGGGATTGGGTCCGGTGGCAAAGCTCTGCGGGCTCTCCGGATTCAGGAAGCCGCCGTCCCCATCGCCCCGTAGCAGGGCAAAGCGGTTGGCGCCGCTGTCGGTAACGACGAGGTCGATGGGATCGCGGCTGTCGAACCGCCCCGCGACCAGACCGGCCGGCGCCAGCCGCGAGGAAACCGCCAGGGAACCACCGGACTTGTCGGGCTGGCCGAGGCTGTACAGCCCGGTGCCGGCGCGGAAACGCAGCACGGAGGTGAACGGCGCGACCGCGGCGTTGCAGAGGACACTGACGTCGCCGGAGTACCGGCTCGTCACCACGATGTCCGGCCGTCCGTCGCCGGTTACATCGACCAGCGCAAGGGCGGAGGGATTCAGGCCAACCGCGAGACTATAGCTGGGTTCAAGCCCAAAGCCACTAAGTGCGTTTTGCAGGTAAACAAAGACCTTACCGGACGTGTCGGCCACGGCCAGGTCCGTGAGCCCGTCGCCGTTGAGGTCCGCGGCGGCGAGGGCCACCGGCAAGAGTCCCGGTACCTTGGGGCCTGCGCTCCACGAGAACGTGCCGTCGGACCGATGCGCGTAGAACGATATAGATGCGCTCTTGGAATCCAGGGCGGCCATCAGCTGGCCGTGTGGGGTTGAGACGACGGCCAGATCACGGGCGGGCGGCAGCGGAGCCGGATTGACGATCATGGGAGGCTGAAACACACCGGGGCTGCCCGGGCGGGACAAGCGCAGCAGGATCTCGCCGTCCCGGTTGACCACGGCCACGTCAGCCTGGCCATCGCCGTTCCAATCGCCAATGAGCGGCGTCGCCTGCAGCGGACTGGAGAGCGCGCCGCCCGGGGTGAAGTTCGAGTCGCCGTTCCCCTGGAGGACCAACACGTTTCCGGAAGATTGCCCGGTGAAGGCCAGGTCCATGCGGCCATCGCTGTTGAAGTCGTCGGCCACGAGAGCGCCTGGGGAATCCCCCGCCTCGCGCGTCCCCCACGGCTGGAATGTTCCGTTCCCCTGTCCCTGAAAGAGGTAGACATTGGAAGAGGTGCTATCGGCCACGGCAAGGTCCGGGATGCCGTCGCCGTTGAAGTCTCCTGTCACCAGGTAGGTCGGATTGGTGCCCGTCGCGAACGGCGCCAGAGCCTGGAAAGTCCCATCCCCTTGCCCTAGAAGGACTGACACTTCGCCGGAACGGTAGTAGGCGACGGCCAGGTCCAGATGGCGGTCGCCGTTGAAGTAGCCCGTCACCAGAGCGACCGGAGACGCCGGAAGCGCCAGGCGGAGCGGGTCCCGGAAACTACCATCGCCTCGGCCGAGGTAGACCCACAGGTCCTGAGAGCGATAATTGGCGACGGCGAGATCGGGGATGCCGTCGCCGTTGAAATCACCCGTCACCAGCGCCTGGGGCAGATCTCCAGCCGGCAAGCGGATCTGGTCCTGGAAGGTACCGTGGCCAAGGCCCAGCAGGATCGAGATATCGTTTGAGCCGGCGTTGGCGACAGCGAGGTCGGCGATGCCGTCGCCGTTGAAGTCCGCCGTCACGAGCGCCGTTGGATTCGTCCCCACCGGGACGGTCGGCTCCTGCTGGAAAGTCCCATCTCCCAGGCCAAGGAGCACAGAGACATCGTTGGACGCAAAGTTGGCGGTTGCCAGATCCGCCCGGCCGTCGCGGTTGAAGTCCCCTTGCACCAAGGCAACCGGGCCCGATCCGACACCGAATGATACAGGGTCCTGAAGCGTGCTGTCGCCGCGCCCCAGGGATACCGAGACCTGGTTCGTGGTCGGGTTGACGCCGGCAACGTCGAGCCGGCCGTCTTCATTGAAATCGCCGGTGGTCAGGGCGACCGGTCCGAGCCCCACGCCGAAGCGCAGCGGCTTCGCAAACGCTCCATCCCCCGAGCCGAGCAGGACGGATACGTCGTTGGGGAAGAGCTCGGTCACCGCCAGATCGGTTTTGCCGTCGCCGTTGAAGTCTCCGGTGATAAGACCCCTGCGCGGTGTCGCCTCGTCGCCCACGGGGAAGCTCTGCGCGGTCTGGAAAGTTCCGTCGCCGCGGCCCGTTAAAACGGAGATATCCGTGCCGAGGGAATTGGTGACAGCCAGGTCAATGTTGCCGTCGCCATTGAAGTCGCCGGCGACGATGGAGTCAGGGCCTCCCCCGGTGACCAGCTGATCACCCGCATGGAAAGTTCCATCGCCGTTGCCCAGAAGAATCGAGACGCTGCCGGGCGCGAAGTTGCCCGGCACACCGGCCCCGCCGGCGCCCTGGTCGCCCTTCTTGGTAATGATGCCGAAGTTGGTGACAGCTAGGTCGGTCTTGCCGTCATGATTGAAGTCGCCCGCGACGATGCCCAGTGGCCCTACCCCTGCCGCAATCTTAAGTGGGTCCTGAAACGTCCCGTTGCCGTTGCCCAGGAAGATCAAGACGTCGTTTTTGGGATCGGGAGAGAAGAGGTTGGTGACGGCCAGGTCGAGGTTGCCGTCGCCGTTGAAATCGCCGACGGCGGCGCCGGCCACCGCATATCCCTGGGCGAAGATCTTTGGGGCCTGGAAGGTCCCGTCGCCGTTCCCCAGGAGGAGCGAGATGCCAGCCCCGAATTGACCGCCGGTGATGAGGTCGGTCTTGCCGTCGCCGTTGAAGTCGCCTGTGACGATCCACTCACCAGAGGTGCTGGCCGCGAAGCGCTTTTCCGGCTGGAAGGTGCCGTCGCCCCGGCCCAGGAGGATGGAAACGTCGGCGCTGTTGCAGTTTGCGGTGGCCAGGTCGAGGATGCCGTCGCCGTTGAAATCGGCCGCCACGATTTGCGCGGGCGTGGAGCCGACCGAGTAGCGCACCCGGTTGCCGAAGGTTCCGTCCCCTCGCCCCTGATAAACAAAGATGTCGCCCTCCGAATAGCTGACGGCGGCCAGGTCGGCGATGCCGTCCCGGTTGAAGTCGCCCGTGACGATTCCCAGCGGGTTGGTGCCGCCATGACGCGGGTCGGTCAGGTCCGGCTGAAAGGTGCCGTCCCCCAGCCCGAGCAGGATGGAAACGTCGTGGGACTGGATGTTGATGGCGGCCAGGTCGAGGTTGCCGTCGCCGTTGAAATCGGCCGTCAGGATGCCCCAGGGCTGAAGTCCCGCCCGGTAGCGCTTCTGCTCCTGGAAGGTGCCGTCCCCGTTGCCCAGCAGGACGGAAACGTCATTGGACTGTCGGTTAGTAACGGCGAGATCGAGGTTGCCGTCGTGATTGAAGTCGCCGGCGGTGACGATAAGCGGGGTCGTGCCTGTGGCATACTGCCCGGCGTCTGTGAACGTGCCGTCCCCGTTTCCCAGGAGGATGGCGACGTTCTCCGATCCGGAGGCCGCTTCGGCGTCCGTAAAGTTTTGCACATCGCCCGCATGGCCCGCGCTCGTGGAGACGCTGGAGCCGGAGTTGGTGACGGCCAGGTCCAGATGCCCGTCGTGATTGAAGTCGCCCGCCACGATCCCGAAAGGGGCATTGAGGTTGGTATTTCCCAGTGGATTTCCCTTCTCCAGCTGAAACGTCCCGTCGCCCCGGCCGAGCAGAATGGAGATGTTGTTGGACCCGAAGTCGGCGACGGCGATGTCAACGTGGCCGTCGCCGTTGAAGTCGCCGAGCGCCAGGCGTGCAGGGACCTTGCCGCCTGTGTCGGGCTCCGACTTCAGCTGAAATGTGCCGTCTCCCCGGCCAAGCAAAACCGAAATCTTGGAACTGCTCAAGCTGCCAATGACCAGGTCGAGCTTGCCGTCGCCATTCACATCAACCGCCTCCATGAACGAGGCGTCATTCCCTCCGCGGACGCGCCGTTCAGGTTCAAAGGTCCCATCACCCCGGCCCAGCAAGATCGAGACATCGTTGGAGCCCTGGTTGGCGACGGCCAGGTCGAGCTTGCCGTCGCCATTGAAGTCGCCCACGGCGACACTGATAGGCAGGGCGCCAACCGTTAGGTTCCGTGCCGTCTGGAACGTGCCGTCCCCGAGGCCCAGAAACACCGAAACATCGCCGGTGTTCACGTCCGCGGTGACCAGGTCGGGCACGCCATCGCCGTTGAAATCGCCCACCGCGCCGAAACGCGGCGTCAAGGCAAAGGGATAATTGGTCGGATAGTCGGCCTGCACCGGCTCATTCGGCGGCGTGGCCGGGTCGAACTGGGTGCTGAGGGTATAGTGGCCGAGGCCGCCTCCCAGCCCCGTGAGCGTAACCGAGTACGTCCCCTTGAGCAGATGCTGCATGATCAGGTCGTCGCTATCGAGAGGCGCTTGACCGTCGCTCTGGATAAGCAGTTGGCCGTCCGGTCCGAGCAGGCTCAAGCGCGTGTGCAGGGCACTTCCCGTATGCACCAACGCGGTCAGGCGCCCGTTGTCGGGGAGAATGACCTGGAACTGGTCCACTTCGCCGGCAGTAAGGAGCGTCCCGTCTATCGAATCGTTGGCCCCGAGCGGCACGACCGCCGCCATGCTGGCGCCGGCTCAGAGCAACGTCCGGCCTTCGAGGGGCTCCAGGCATAACCGGTGCGACGGCCGCCGCTGGCACGGTCGCCGCCTGCGGTTGGCGCCGGGACGGCGTTTCTGAAACCGCGACGATAAGGTAGAAGCCATGGTTGGACTTCCTATGAATTTGGTTCGTCGTTCGCAGCCATCCGCTACGGGCTTCGAACGATTGGCCGGGCGTATTTCGCCGCCACTTGTGCGAAGCCTTCGCTTCGCCGGATCGGGTTGAAGGTGGCATCTTCCTGGATGTAATCCCGCCAAAACTCCATGCGCTGGTCCATCGAAAGGCTTCCCAGCGCCTTGAGGATTAGCTCCACAGCGCGCTCCTGGTAATCGGAGCGCTGGTCCTGAGTTCGCCGGTACGAAGACCGAGCATCGACCTTGACCTGGCCCGCGGCCTGGGCAAAGATGCGCGCCACGTTATACAGATGCCGCCTGGCCTGTTCCTTGGTTGGTGGCGCATGGCGCAAGGCCTTGTCGGCATCGGCGAGGGCCTCCGTCATGTGGCCGAGTCTGATTTGCGCGTAGCCGCGGCCTGCGAAGGCATCGCCGTTGTTTCCATCGAGTTTGATAGCATCGTCGAAATCACGCAAAGCTTGCCGCGGCGCCTCCCGGAACACATGGACCCAGGCGCGTAAGGCATAGCGCCTGGAGGTCGGCTCCAGGTTGATGGCCTGCGTATAGTCCAGGATGCCGCCGTCATAATCCTTGAGCGCCGTCCTGGCCAGGCCGCGCGCCTCATAAATCTCCGGGGCGGGCTGCCATCGTTTCAGATAAGCATCGAAGTCCTCAATCGCTTGCGCGTAGCGCTTTTGCTCGAAGTGCAGCGTGGCCCGCGAGCGCAGGGCCAAACTGTAACCCGGCAGGAGCCGGAGCGCCTCATCGTACGCCTTCAAGGCTTCTGCGGACCGCTGCTGCTGGTGCAGGATACGGCCCCGCTGGACATGATCTTCAGCAAGCACACCGCCCTCGCTCGTGGACGGGTTGCCCGATCCGTACAGCTCAATGGCCTTGTCGAAGTCCGGCAAAGCCCTGGCCAGGTCGCGGCGCTCCAAATGAAGCCTGCCGCGCGCATGATAGAGCATCGCCAGGCTGCCCCGCAGTTGAATGGCCCGGTCAAGCTGCGCCACGGCCTCGTCCCATCTCTGCTGCTCCCGGAAGACTTCCGCCAGATTGATGTAGGCATTGACCTTGTCGGGCCGCAACTGACTGGCGTGTTGCAGCTCCTGGATCGCCTCCGTGAACTTCTCCTGCCGGCAGTGCATGACGCCGCGATTGACGAGCAGGTTGTAAGCAGCCTCTTCGTCCGGGTTGAGGTTCAGGCGCTCTTGCGCCTTGCGGAAATCCTCCTCGGCCGCGTCAAAGCACGAGCCGGCTTGCCGTGCTAACTTGGCGTCGAGCGCCCGGCGTCCCAGTTCGCCGTTAACGTAGCCGCGCACCAGGTAAATCCACACGAAGTCCGGTTGGCGGCTCTGGCAGAAGGTCAAATGCGTTTCCGCCTGATCGGGATCGGGTCGCGGCAATTGCATGAAGGCGATAACAATCAGGAAGCGCGCCCAGAAGTGTTCCGGCTCCAGGTGCAGCGCGCGTTTGAAATAGTCAATCGCCTGCGGCCAGTCTCTGCGTTGGTAAGCCTCATCGCCGAGCAGGAAATAATCCACCGCTTCTTCGGCCCTGAGGCGGTCCGCCTGCCGCTGTTCCGCGTCCGCGTCGACCTGCCGGCCGAGCTGCCTCAGGTAGTTGGCACGGCGGCGGTGGTAAGCCCGGGTTGTCGCCGGGCGTAACTGCGCCGCCTGATCCAGGATTCGGAGTGCTTCCTCAAGCTGCTTGTCGCGGCTCTCGGACTCAAGCGGCTGCGCCACTGCCTCAGCCAGCATGAGAAGAAGGCTGTAACAGCCGGCGATGATCTCTTGCTGGCGCCCGTTCGAGTAGTGGCTATCCAGGCTTAAAAGAACCCCTCGTCGCGGCCCAATGCCGAAGACCGCAAGCGCCTCAATGGCCGCGGCGCGGGTCGCCTTCTGGCTGAAGCCGGCGTCCAGGCCGCCCAGGTGCGATTCGGAGAAGATCGCTTTGTCCCGCTTCCGGACAAACTGATTATGCTTGTCTTCGGCGTTTTGCCTTGCCTGAAGATCGTCTAACCGCTTTTTGATTTCTTTCTGAAGCCGCTCGGCCTCCGGCCTAAATTCCTGCAGCCTCGTTTCCGAGCCAATCCTGTTCAGCGCCTCGACAATCTTTTTGTCGGCCTTCTGCAAATCGCCGCTTAGCAACGCTTCCCTGCCTTCGATCGTCGCTTCCTGCACGGCTTTGCGGCTCGCCTCTGACGCCAGGTAGTCTCTCAATTCTTGTTTCGCATCTTTCGCCGCCATCTGAGCCTGTTGATGTTGATACTCGGCCCAGATGAAGGCGCCGAACAGCAGGCTGATCGCGGTCAAGCAACTGACACCGGCCAGCGCGGCCGCCACTGGACGCCGCCGCGCCCATTTGATTGCTCGCTCCCAGAGGCCGACGGGCCGGGCCTGGATCGGCTCGCCCGCCAGGAACCGCGCCAGGTCGTCGGCCAGGGCGCGGGCGCTCGGGTAGCGCCGCTGCGGCTCCTTTTGCAGGCACTTCAAGCAGATCGTCTCCAGGTCGCGCGCCACCGTGGGCTGCAACTGGGACGGCGGCACGGGATCATGGTGGATGACCTGGGTGATGGTTTCGATTGGGGTCTCCGCCTTGAACGGCGGCCTGGCTGCGAGCAGATCGTAGAGGATCGCCCCCAGGGCATAGATATCCGCAGGCGGCCCGATCTCCCTGGTCCTCCCCTGCGCCTGCTCCGGGGCCATGTAGCTGGGGGTGCCGACCACCAAACCGGTTTCGCTATGGCCGGGTCCTTTATCCAGTTGCTTGGCCAGGCCGAAGTCGGTGATCTTGGGCTCGTAGCGCCCCCCTTCATCGGCGCTGCCCAGCGCGACGGCCTGAGGACGGTCGCTGCGGACCAGAAGCACGTTGGCGGGCTTGAGGTCGCGATGGATGATGCCGCGCTCATGCGCCGCCTGCATCGCCCGGGCCAGGATCTCCACCAGTTGCGCCGAGCAGCGGGCATTCTGCGGCGCGCTCTTGAGGCGCTGGGTCAGGCTCTGCCCTTCGATGAACTCCAGCGCCAGGAACGGCCGGCCGTCGTGATCGCCGATCTCGTAGATCTGCACAATATGCGGGTGCTGCAGGCGGGCCAGCACCTCGGCTTCCGAGCGGAAGCGGGCTCGCTCCGCCGAACCGGCGTGGGCACCGGAGAGAATCATCTTCAGGGCGACGAGACGATTGAGGCTTCGTTGCCGGGCCTTGTAGACGACGCCCATGCCGCCGCGCCCCAGCTCCCCCAGGACGTCATAACCGGCGATGGTCAACCCGACCGGCATGACTTCCAGCGACGACGCTTTCCTGGATGATTCGGCGCTGCCCGTCCAGATTTCTGTTCTGCTGGCACGGCCGGCCAGGACGGGATCGTCCAGCGTGTCTGCTTCCTGGTAACGCCTCTTGCCGCTGGCCTGATCGACCTCCGTGCTCGGGGCGGAGTTAAGGTCGGTGTCTTGACTCTTGCCCGCCGGCTGCAATTGCTGCAGCCGGTTGATCAGGCCCTCGACCATGTCCTTCTCGGGCTCGTCGCTAACCGCCAGGGCGCGCATGGCTTCCACGACGGCGTCCGACGCCTTCAGCGCGGGCACTTTTGTCAGACAGCGCTGGCAGTGCACCAGGTGTTCTTCCAGATAATCCGCATCGGCACGGGCGAGCTGGCCCAGCAGGAAGCGCTGCAGATCGTGAGCTTCCGGGCAAGGCAAGGTCTGGAGCATACGCACCCTCCGTAAGAAGAGTACGAGTCCGGGCGTCAAAACCTTACAGCGAATTGCAGATTGCAGATTCTTAAGCCAAAATCATCATGGCTCTTCAATCTGCAATCGCAAATCTGCAAGCTGCAAGAATGTGGTCACTCCAGGAGTCCTTCCAGCTCCTGGCGCAAACGGCTGAGCACGCGTGACTTGGCGACATAGACGGCGCCGACACTGATGCCCAGCTCGGCCGCCACTTCCGCGGCGGATCGGTCGGAAACGACGTATTCCCAGCATGCTTTCCAGGTGCTCGGTTGGAAATCGGCCTGCATGATTTGCAAGGCGCGGCGAATGAGGTTCTGGCGATATTCCTCCTCGCCCACCCAGTCGGCCTTGTCGGGACCGGGGAGCTCGGCGAAAGTCGCCTCGTCCGCCTGCTGGGGCGGCTCGGCGCGCCGCTGCTGATCGCGCCACTTGTTGAACATCACTGTCCGCAACCAGCTCCGAAAACTCTTACGGCGGTCGTAGGCGAACTCGGGCAGTTTCTGGATCAAGATCGCGAAGACGTCCTGCACCAGGTCGGCGGCATCCGAAGGCTGCATGCCCAGCCGCCGCGCCCAGTAGTACATGAGCGGCGTGTACAGCTCGGTGAACCGTTGCCACGCCTGTCGCTCGCCCGGCTGGCGCAAGCGCTCCAGCAAACTGACAGGTGTTGAGTCCACCGGCAACCACCCCCCGGGTGGATCAGGAAAACGCACGAGTCGCGAGTCGCATCGTTGGAACATAAAGATTCTCGCGCGCAGACCTGCCGGCTGCAAGCAGAAAGCGGCTCAGCTAATCCTGCCAAAGACAACGAACTGTTCCCAGCGGGACAAATTCAAGGCTGCTATCGGGGCAAAATCGACGCGAGAACATGGAAGAGCAGATTCTGTGTTTTTTGCAGTGCGAAAAACAAGTGGCCCGCTGGCCCTGTTGCCTGCCTACCGTTCGTAACCAGCAGATGGCCTCGGAGTGTTCAGGCACTCTTGCAGGCGGAATTTCTGACGGCTAGGATAAAACTGTTAGTTCGAGGCGTCTCACGAAGGACTGCGCTCAACGATCAGGGACCATTTTTCGGTTTGGGACCTGCAAGTCTTGCGACAAGAATCGTTCCGGAAACGAACCAGCGAGGAAGCCCATGGATACTGCACATCGTTCGGAGGCGGGTGGCCGTACTCCTGCCTCCGTGGAGGAACGCCTGCCCTTGCGCGTGCTCATTGTTGAAGATGACCCGGACACGGCAGCCACCACGGCCATGCTGCTCCGCCTATGCGGACACGATTGTCAAATCGCAGCCAGCGGGGAGGCCGCTTTGGAAACGGTCCCAACTTACGAGCCGGATGTGATGCTGCTGGATATCGGCCTGCCCGGACTTAACGGACTGGAAGTGGCCCAACGCTTGCGCGAGCAGGCCAGGCGGCGCCGGCCCTTCCTGATCGCCATCACCGGCTATGACCGGGAAGAGGATCAGCAGCGCTCCAGCGCGGCCGGCATAGATCTGCACCTGGTCAAACCGCTCGACGGCGATCAGTTGGAGAAGGTCCTGACGCGCTTCAAGCAACTCTTCGAAACCAAGGCGGCCGCACCGGAATGAATTCAAGAATGAAGACGGCATCGCATTTGCTCCCTTGCGACGATTGGGGGTTGCTTTGCTCTCAGGACCAGTTTCAGGCCAAAGAGGGTCCGGCTTCGGAGAAGATGCCGGCCGAGTTACATCGTTCGGCGACCCTTCTGGAGCACAGCATGGCAGACCGTGGGTAAGGAATTGCCCAGTTCACCGAAAAACGGTCGTCCGGCGCGTGACTATGAAACAAAAGTCTCTCGAAGAAGCCTTGAGGGAACAGGCCGACAAGCTTGCCCAGGCTGAGCTGCGCAAGCTGAGTTCGTTTCTGGCGGCGCTGGCGCACGAGTTGCGCAGTCCTCTGGCGCCCGTGCTCAGCAGTGTCCACATCGCCCGTCTGACTCCGGATGCCGCGCAGCGCGAGCAAGCTCTGGATACCATTCAGCGTCAGCTTCTGCACCTTGCCAAACTTCTGGATAATCTTCTTGAGGTGGCCCGAGTTTCCACGGGCCGCATCCAGCTTTATCGGGAACGGCTCGACCTGGCGCAACTGATCCGGACCGCGGCACAGGACCACCGCACCGTGCTGGAAGAGGCGGGACTGGCGCTCTCGATCGAAACACCCGAAACCCCGGTCTGGGTATTCGCAGATGCCACGCGCCTGACGCAGATTCTCCATAATCTTCTGGAGAACGCCATTCGTTTCAAGGACGGCGGCTCAAGGGTAATCGTCCGCGTTCGAGCGGATGAAAACCACGACCAGGCCGTGCTTGGCGTGTGCGATGACGGGGCCGGCGTCGACGCGCAACTATTGCCGAGACTGTGGTACCTTTTCTCACAAGCGGATCAAGGACTGCAGCGTGCCGTGGGCGGGCTCGGACTGGGCCTGGCGCTGGTGCGCTCGTTGGTAGAACTACATGGCGGCCAGGTGGAAGCGACCAGTGCCGGGCCCGGGCGCGGCGCCGAGTTCAGTGTTCGCCTGGCCCTGGAGCATGAGGCGCCGGCGCTTTCCGAGAAACCGGCAGCCGCCGGCCAGGCTCGGAAAGCGCTGCGCATCCTGGTTATCGAGGACAATCAGGACGCCGCCAGGAGCTTACGGTTACTCCTGCAACTACTCGGGCATGAGGTCGCGGTCACGCACACCGGGGTCGAGGGGGTGCACACGGCGCAGCACTGGCAGCCGAACCTGGTGCTGTCGGACATTGGTTTGCCGGGCGGCCTGGACGGCTGGGGCGTGGCCCGCGCGCTGCGGGAAAACCCGGCCACGGCGCAGACGCGCCTGATCGCCATCACCGGCTACGGTCGCGAGGAAGACAAACGCCGTGCCAAGGAGGTTGGCTTTGACTATCTCCTCACCAAGCCGGCCGACCCCGAGATGCTGCTGCGCTTGATTGGTTGTTGAAAGAATCGGGCGGAAGCCACTTCGCGTGTGCACATTCCAGGCATCAACAAATTCGGCGTCGAAAATCATTGCCACGGCATCATGCGCCGTGGTACCTTGGACTTTCTCACGTAAATGAGCGGAGCCCAGGCAAGTGATTTTCTGCTAGTTTATGCGGGCTTCATGGAGTTGCCGACTTTCGACGTGGATAGAGATTTATGGCTCCGCACGCTCGTCATGAGCTTCACACTCGGCTGGAGACTCTGACTCCATCGGCGCCGGAGTATACGAGTCAGTTGATCGATCTCATTTTAGAGGATGCCGCGCGTCGCGGGGCGAGTGACGTTCACTTCGATCCGACGCACCGCGCCGTGCAGGTGCACTATCGTCTGGATGGCGTTCTGCAAGGAGTGGCGACGCTGAGCCGGGACGTGGCGCCGAACGTGACGGCGCGCCTGAAGGTGCTGGCGGAACTACTCACCTACCGGCTTGATATCCCGCAGGAGGGCAGCATTCGGGACGCGCCCGGTCGCTACGGTGTGGACATGCGCGTCAGCACGTTCCCGACGATTCAGGGGGAGCGCGCCGTCGTCCGCATTTTTGACCCCGGCAACCGTACGCTGGAGCTGGACGAGTTGGGGCTTGCTCCGGATGTGCTGAGCCAGCTCAAGGAGATCATGCGGGGCAAGGACGGGGTAATTCTCCTGACCGGCCCGAGCGGCAGCGGCAAGACCACGACCATTTACGCCTGCTTGCGCCATTTGCACCGCGCCGGCAAAGGCGGCAAACATATTATCACCCTGGAGGATCCCGTCGAGCAAGTGATCGAGGGCATCAGCCAGGCGCAGGCCCGGCCGGGCACGGAGTTCGATTTCGCGCGCGGGCTACGCAGCCTCCTGCGTCAGGACCCCGAAGTGATCATGATCGGCGAGGTGCGCGATCCGGAGACGGCGGAGGCCGCCATCCAGGCAGGACTCACCGGCCATCTGGTGTTCACCACCTTGCACGCGGGTTCCGCCTGCGGCGTGATCGGCCGCTTGCTGGACATGGGCATTGAGCCGTACCTCTTGACCAGTGGTCTGCGCGGCATTTTGAATCAGCGGCTTGTGCGTCGGGTGTGCCCGGCTTGCGGCGGCTCGGCGAGTGCTCCGAGTACAGGGCGCCAGGCCGGTCCTTGCGAGGGTTGTGGTGGGACCGGCTATCGGGGGCGTTTGCTACTAACGGAGCTTTTGACGCTCGATGACTTCCTGTGCCAGGCGATTCTTGAGCGATCGGACACGGCCACCCTGGAAGCGCTTGCTCGCCGGAACGGCCGTCTCGCGCTCCGCCATGCGGCGCAGCGCGCCGTGGCAGATGGCTTGACCACCGTGGAGGAGATCGACCGCGTGCTTGGTCCGGAAGTCTCGTAGAACGGAATTCATTCCGTTCCGCACCAGGAAGCCCGGGCCGTTCCCGGTGTGGAACGGAATGAATTCCGTTCTACGAGATCGGCAAATCGTTACGAGTCGCAGGCCCCCGAACTTCATGAACAACGACGACCTCATCACGCTAAATGAAGAAATCGCCGGCATGGCGCGCGCGGGACTGCCTCTCGATCAGGGGCTGGCGGCGCTGGCGCACGAGATGGGCCGCGGGCGTTTGCGGAAGGTGACGGCCAGCCTGGCCGCCGACCTGCAGGCCGGCCATCCGTTGCCCCAGGCCATCGAGAGGCAAGGCAATACTTTGCCCCCCTTCTATGCCGGCCTGATCGATGCCGGCATTCGCGCCGGCCGCGTCAGTGAGGTGCTGGCGACGCTGACGCTGTATGCGAGGTCGGTGGCCAACCTGCGCACCATCATCGCGGACGCGCTCTGGTACCCGGCGGTGATTCTGGTGGTGGCCTTCCTGCTCTTTGGCGGCGTCATCGGCTTTGTCCTGCCGGTTTATGATACGATGTTCCGGGACATGGGCATGCAGTTGCCGCTGACCACCCAAGTCGTGCTGAACGCCGGCCGGGAGCCCGTGCGGTTCATTGCCCTGCCGGCGGCCGCGCTGGTCGCGGTCGTGCTTGTCCTGTATGTGTGGCACCGCTTCACCGGCTCGGGCCGCGCGCGCTGGGCGCGCTGGCTGTATTCCATCCCGATAGCGGGGACGCTGCTGCGCTCCGCCCGCCTGGCTTCATTCACGGAATTGCTGGCCATCATGGTGGATTACCAGGTGCCTTTGCCCAGGGCTTTCGAGCTGGCCGGTGCGGCCTCGAGCGATCCCATCATGGCCGCCGCCGTGCCCGCTGTCGTGGCAGACCTGAACCAGGGCATGCCCCTGGGCAAGGCCATCCGCAAGCACGAGCTGGTGCCGGAGCTGGTCTCGTGGATGACGGCGGTCGGCGAGATGCGCGGCGCCCTGGGCAAGACCTTGCACCAGGTCGCCGAGCTTTATCGCAGTCATGTGCAAATGCGCGTCGCCCTGCTGCGCAGCGTGCTGCCGCCGTTTCTGCTCATCGTCACCGTCGGCACGTTCATCGGTTTCTTTCTGCTGGTCCTGATCGCACCGATGCTCCGGCTCCTGGAAGGGCTCGGCAAATAGCCATGCGTACTTTCGGCAAGATCATGGCAGTTCTCGGCGCCGGCTTAGGCATTACCGGCGTATGGGTGCTGGCGCTCGCTTTCGCGTTCGGCCCCCCTTCCTTGCCGCTACTGTTCGGCGTGGCGGTTGTTTACGGCTGGATGTGGTTCGCTTTCCAGCACTATCGTTACGGCCGCCAGCAGGAATTCCTGCACGTGCTGACCGTGGCGACCGAGGCCGAAGTGCCCCTGTCTTCGGCCTTGTGGGCCTACCTGTCGGACCGGCCGCACGGCAATCTGCGCGAGCTTTGGGTGGCCTTGCTGCTGCTTTTTGTGGCGCCCGGCTACTACTGGATCTGGCATCGCCGCCACAGTTATGACAGCAAGGTCGAGCGCATCGCCAACCGTCTGGAGGCCGGAGTGCCCTTGCGCGTGGCCCTGGAGTCCGTGCCCGGCGTCGCTTCGCGCGAGACGTTGCTGGCCGTGGTGATCGGCGAACCGACCGGCCGCCTGGCGTTCTGTCTGCGCACGATTCGCAGCCCGGCGCGCATGGAACTGGGCACGCTGTGGCTGGAAATCACGCCGCGGATCGCCTATCCGCTGCTGCTGGTGGTCATGATCAGCGGCGTGCTGAGCTTCTGGACCGCTTATGTGGGGCCGAAATTCCAGAGAATTTTTGCCGATTTCGACATGCCCTTGCCGGCGCCGACGCAGACGCTGCTGGACGGCGGGACCATGATTGCCGATTCTTCCTGGCTGGTGGCCCTGGTGTGTCTGGCCGCTCTGGCCGCTTTTGTTGCCTTGCTCTTCAGCGCCAGCGCGCGCTGGTATTTTCCCATTGTCGGGCCCAGTTACCGTGCCACCGTGCGCAGCCGCATGTTGCAAATGCTGTCGTTTCTCATGGCCGTAGAGCGCCCGGTCCCGCAGGCGCTCGGCGTGCTGGCGGACAGCGAATATTTCATTCCCGCAGCCCGGCGCAGGCTCAATAAGGCTCGCCGCCAGGTTGAGCAAGGCGCGACCCTGGCGGACGGGCTGCAGCGCGGCGGCATGCTGCCGTCCGCCATGGTGCCTCTGGTGAAAGCAGCGGAGCGCGCCGGCCACTTGCCATGGGCGCTGGCGGAACTCGCCGAGCACCTGGCGCAGCGCACCTTGCGGCGCGTCCGGCGTGTCTCGCTGGCGGTGTTTCCGATTCCGATCCTCGCCCTGGGATTGCTCGTGGGGTACGTGGTCTTCGCCATCTTCATGCCGTTGCTGGCCCTGGTAGGAAATTTGAGCCGATGAGAGCGTTGCTGCGAGCCGGGTGCGGAAAGCGGCACGCCCGCCGCGCCTTCACGGTGCTGGAGTCCATGGTCGCCATCGGTGTGTTGCTGGTGGTTGCCGGACTGCTGGTCGAACTGGGCATGCTGACGCTGGTCGAGAAACAGCGCAATTCCGGGCGCCAGCAGGTCCAGGAAGCCGCCCTGAATATCCTGGAAGCAGCCCGCGCGAGCGCCTGGGAAACGCTGACGCCGGACTGGGCCAAAGCTCAGCGTCTGCCTGAATCACTGGCCGCGGATCTGGAAAAGGCGGAGCTGGTGGTTCAGATTGACCCGGAGCCGGCGCGGCCTCTCTGCAGGCGTATCAGCGTGGAGATCCGCTGGCTGCAGGACGGCAAGCCAACGCGCCCCGTGAAGGTCGTCAGCCTTCTGAGCGCCCGCCGCACGCCACGGCCGGGAGGGCAGCCATGAGACTTGCCTGCGCCAGGGGTGCCGCCGCCCGGGGGCGCCGCCGGGGCTTTTCGCTCCTGGAAATGTTGGTGGTGATCGTAGCCCTGGGCATCCTGATCGGGCTGCTTGCCACGACCCTGTTAGGGATTGTACGCGTCGAAGGAGGCAGCCGGGCGGCGCTCGACCGGTTGTCCATCTACTCCAGGCTGGCCGATCAATTTCGCGACGATGTGGCGCAGGCGGAGGCGGCGCCTCAGCAATGGCAGACACATAGGGCTGGTCCGGCCTGTCTCATTCTGCATAGGCCCGGCGGCCAGCACGTCGTGTATCTTTGGGAAGCAAATCAGCTGGTGCGTATGGATTTTCAGGATTCGGCCAAACCTATCCGCACGGTCATGCTGGCCAGGGGCCGTGGCGATGTCGCGTTCGAGCGTGGTAAGACCGGCGACCGGCTGCTAAAGCTGCGGATCACGGAAACGCATCTGCAGCGTGACAAGAAACCGGCAACGCACACGCTCGTGGAAGTCGCCGCCGCCCTGGGAGGTGCGCAACGATGAGACGCACCTCGTACCGAAGAGCGCCCACGCGACGCGGCATCGCGCTGCTGATGGCGCTGGTCGCTCTGGCAGTTTTATTCCTGATCATGTCCCTGGTCGCCTGGCAGAGCATTGCCGGCCGCCGCTTGCTGGCGCGCCGCGAGGAACAACTCCAGTGCCGTTGTCTGGCGGAGTCCGGTCTGGAGCTTGCCGCCGCGCGCCTCCTCACGACCGCATCCGGCTACAAGGGCGAATCTCTGACCATCATTCCGCGCTCCCAGGTCCATATCGCCGTACAGCCGGTCGCGGTCGATGAGTTCGAGGTAACTTGCCAGGCCTATTTCCCGACCGACGTGCCGCGACCGAACATCAGCACAGGCAAGCGCCGCTTCCGGCGCCGCCTCGATAAGGCCGAGGTGCGCCTGGAGGTTGTGCCTTCATCTCAAAATGCAGAATGATCAAAACTCGATCTTTAGGTGTGGCAGCGCCTGCTGGAGCCGCTTGACGCCCATGTCCGTGACGTGCGTCAGGCGGACATCCAGGCGCAGCAGGTTGGGGAGCGCCCGCAGATGCTCCAGTCCGGCGTCGGTCACGCCGGTGAGCTTGAGGTTGAGCGTCTGCAATTGCGTCAGGCTGCGGAGATATTCGAGACCGCCGTCTTGCAGGTGCGAGGAGCCGAGATCGAGTTCCTGCAGGCGCGTGAGGCCGCGCAGGTGAACCAGTCCGGGGCCGCTTATCGACGTGAAATTCAGGTTAAGCACGCGCAGGGTGGTCAGCCCCTGTAAATGTTCGAGCCCCGCGTCGCTGATGAGCGGCGCATGCAGGTCGAGTTCTTGCAGTGCGGAAAAAAGTCTGACATGGACCAGGTCGGCGTCCGTGATGTTGTCGCGGGCCAGGTCCACCTTCACGACCACGCGGTCGGGGCCTTCCCTGTGGACACGGCCATCGAGTTTTTCGATGGCGGCCACGTCGGCGTCCTCGGCCGAGCGATCGCGAGGTTGCACGGCCGCCTGTTGAGTTGCACTGGTGCTGGCATGAGCGGGCGCGGTTGCCCGCGCGTTGGGGGCACTTGGCGTGGCGGCACCAGCAGCGGGAGTGGCCGACGACGGATTGCCGCAGCCCAGGCCTGGCAGGGTGGTTCCGCCCGCGACGCACAAGAGCAAGACACACCACCGTCCTCGCTGAGAGAGCGGCATGGATCATCCTCCTACCGGAATACCGTTGTCGTCCCTGGTACAGACTAACCGCTGCCGGCGAGATTGCGAGAGCAATTCTTGCAGGAGTGCTGCTGTGGAATTGCCGCAGGGAAAATGAAAGCGGCCGGCGCCTGCGCGCAGGCGACGGCCGCTTGGAGTTTACAAGGGTACGAAGCGCTTACTGATCTTCGTTCTTGATCGGCTCATTGCCCGCGCGTGTCACCAGCGCAGCCAGCGTGACGGGAGAAATCCCCGCACTGAGATAATGCACCGAAGCGTCGGCACGCAGGCTGTTCGTGCCGCCGGAGTGGAAAGCGTAAATCTGGTTGACGTTATTGCAGTTGATCACGCAGCAGCCGCCGTCCTGGATCGTGCCGGTATTGTCAAAACCACGCACCTGGATGTAGGTGTTGTAATCGCCCCAGGCGGCGTTAAGGGTCCAGCCAGCCGATCCGGGATTATTGGGTTGTACCATGTGACCGCTGGCCCACACTTGCTGGCGGCCGGCATCCTCAGCAACCATGATCGTATTCGACGTCCCATCGATAACGTCCGCGAACCTGATCTTGCCTTGGATCATTCCCTTTTTAGAATCCCTTTGCCCTTTGACGCCCATCACGCCGACACCAAAATCCGTATTCTTCGGGTTATCGGCAGGGCTATTTGGCGCGCATTGGCCGGTAGCACCGGCAAAATTCCAGTGCAGGCCGCGGACAATACCGTAATCCACGCCGGCCAGGATCATGGGCCCATTGTTGACGAACTGCTGGAAGTACGGGCCGTAGTCAATCGTGCGCGTAGGCGCCGACGGACACATGAATGTTTTGATGACCGTCTGCCCAGCGATCGATAGACCATAATTCGGAGGCAGGTTGTTCTGATCGATCACGGAGTAGTCGGCACGAGAAATGTTGGCGACATTGTCCTGCTCAATAAACGGCAGGACTAGAGTCCAGGCCGAGTGTCCCTGTGTTTGTGCCCCATACATATTGGGGTTGATCGGGGAAGTGCCGGGAGCCTGATTCGGCGCCTGGAGGAAGTCGAAGCCCCAGGGCGGGAACGAGCCGTAGCTATCATGGTAATTGTGGAAGGCAATTCCAAGCTGATGCATATTGTTCTGGCAGGACATGCGGTTCGCCGCCTCGCGCACCTTTTGCACGGCCGGCAGCAACAGGCCGACGAGCACGGCGATGATGGCGATCACGACGAGCAACTCGATCAGCGTGAAAGCCCGCCGGCGTTTCCAGGACATGAGCCTCATAATTCTTCTCCCTTAAAAAGATAAATGACTGCTGGGCCAAGCGCGGTAAGCAGCGCCAGACCTGGTACCACGAAGAAAGTTCTTCTATTTCAAATCAAACGGCGGAAGCTCGTTTGAGCCTGCTTTCACTGTGGCGGTTAACCTCGACTTTGCCGGAGTGGCGTAAGCGCCATGGAGCGCATCTATAGTACTCTGCGGTTCCATCGAGATTGCCTTATCGCTCTTGGCTGCAACCGGCCTGGATTGAATGATGATGATGTCGTAATCGCCCGCCGGTGCTCCAGCCCTCTTGCCGGTTTCCAGATGAAAGCTCCCGTCGTCATCAGTAAAGCCGGTAGACGGTAATTGCTTCGGATCGCCCTGTTTGGGCCGAAAGGTCACCGTTGCGCCAGCAAGGGGTTGTCCTTTCAGCAAGACCTTGCCTTGGACAGGATAAAGGGGGGGGCCGTCGCTCGAACAGGAGCAGCAGCAGAAAGCCCCGGCCAGCAGCAGCCAAAGCCTGGCCGGCGCTAATGGAGAGTTACCGACTCGCATAAACCGCATTCCACCTTTCGGGACGAATCTTGTCCCCTAGACGAACGCTCGACGAGGGAAGGAGACAGCGCTTCCCTTAACTTGGCCGGTAATAACGCAGAGTAACGAGGCGAGAGCGGGAGGTCACGACGCCGGCCCACCAGCGAACGCTCCATCAATTTTGGACGATTGCTCCGGAATTAGATAACCCTGCAATTTGTCCTCGGGCAAGCCTTTGTACTGCAGAATACCGTGGGCGCTTGCCGAAGTCCATAAAAAAATGTTTTTTTGTTAAAAATGTGCGCCCGCAGAACTACCGGCATTCCGGCGCGGCAAGAAACGGCCGGCCCTTTTGCGCTTTTAGCTTTCCTGTTCCTGTTGCCGGATGAGTTTGCGCAGCTCTTCCAGCGCTCGCAGCCAAAGCACGCGCACGGCCCCGGGCGTGCGCTGCATGCGCTGCGCGACCTCGTCGAAAGACAGGCCTTCCAGATTGCGCAGAATGATGACATCGCGGTGCGCAGGCGACAGCAGCGCCAGCTGGTCGGCCACCACGGCGGTCAGTTCACGGCGTTGCGCCTGCATGCTGGGCGAGCTGGCCTGGCTCACCAGGGCTCGATCGAACGTCTGGGACGAATCGTGCAAGCGCTGGCGGAGGGGCTCGAGGGAGACCTCGCGGCGCACGGTGCGCTTTTGCGCGACCACCTGTTTTTCCACGAGGCGCGCGATCTGGTGGATGAGGATGCGGCGCAGCCAGCCGAGCAACTCGCCTTCGCTATGGCCGCGAAATTGATGGAAATGACTGTACGCCTCCAGAAATGTTTCCTGCACCATGTCGGAGGGATTGGCGCGCGTCTGCAAATGCAAGTCCAGTTGCGTGCGCGCCAGCAGATGCAGGTAGTTGCGGTACAACTCCAGCAAGACGCCCTGGCTCTGGCGATCGCCACGGCGCGCCTTGCCGAGGAGTTTTTCCGGCGGCTCTTGACCGGCGCCGATCATGGGGACTCCTCTTCTCTTCCCTGTAGAAGTAGATCGGATTAGACGGGGCAGCGCTGCGCCTGGAAACGTAACGTTCCGGCTTGCAAACCGGCCTATAGAGGTAGAGGACACAGCCGCGAGTCATCGCAAGGGGGGACTGTCATGCGTGTGGGATACGATTCCAATCGTGTCGATGAAGCGGCCGACACGATTGGAATCGTGTCCCACACTGTTATGCGGCAGGCGGTGAACCGGTGCGCCTTCACGCTCCTCGAAATGCTCGTGGTGGTAGTGGTGATCGGCCTGCTCCTTGGCCTGCTGCTGCCGGCGATCGGCAAGGTGCGCGAGGCCGCCAATCGCATGGGCTGCGCCATGAACCTCAAGCAACTGGGGCTGGCCGCGGCCCACTATGATTGCGCCTTCCAGAAGCTGCCTCCCGGCTACCTGGGTCCGCGACCCGAGCGCGGCGCCGACCCCCAGCCCGATTACCGCTTTCAGTTCGTGGGCGTCCTGCCTTACTTGCTCCCCTACCTGGAGCAAGGCGTCACGCATGACCGCATCAACGCGGACCTGCCGGCCGATTATTTCAGCAGCAGCTCGGTGTATCCGGGATGGTGGACCTATCCGAGCGCCTTCACGGCGGCCGAGACGAAAATCCGATTGTTTCTCTGCCCGTCCGATAATGGCTCTGCGGCCATCGGCGCTGCGGACGTGGTGCTGCACCCCGTCCGCCTCGAGTCCGAGGGCTGGCAACTGATCCGGGCGGGGTTGTCGAATACCGGTCCAGGCAATGCCCTGGGCCCCACGAATTATCTTGGCGTTTCCGGATACAGTGGCGTGATCGGCGTGGCGGGCAACGACCTGCTGGCCGGCTGCCTTTACAATCGCTCGAGCGTGCGCATCTCTGATGTGGCTGCGGCGGATGGCACTAGCAATACGCTGCTCTTCGGTGAGAGCAGTTCGCCGGCCGGCGCGCTCCTGCCGGCGCGGAGCTGGATGGGAACCGGCGCCATGCCGATCGCCTTCGGCCTGCCGAGCGATACCGTTCACAATGGTTGGTGGCACTTTAGCAGCCGGCATCCGGGCATCGTGCAGTTCTGCCTCTGCGATGGCTCGGTTCGCGGCATCCGCAAGGGACTGATGCCAGGCTCCAGGGACTATGACATCTTGATCCGTGCCGCTGCCTGGCACGATGGGACGAGCATCGATCTGGCCGGCATCAGCAATTAGACGAGCCGGCTCCCTGGCTTTGTGTGCCCGCTCGAGTCGTTTAACCCCCAGCCTTGCAATTACGGGTATGCACGCGTTTCAGCCGCGCTGGTTGCCTTCATCTCTTTGTAACTCCTGCGAATAGCAAAATCTTGTTGCCTCCGCACAAGCACCAGAGTAAAAGTTAGGACTCTGTACGGAGACGATTCCTCTGAACCATCTTCCAAGGTGCTTTATGCGCATGCGATTGGCTCCACGGCGGGAAGGGAAAACCGGATGTGTTTCACGGCGTGCTCGTCCTCGACTGGAATTGCTGGAAAGCCGGCTCGCTCCGGCGACCATCACCGTGACCACGACGGCGGATGACATTACGCCCAATGACGGGAGCGTGTCGCTGCGCGAAGCGATTACGGCAATCAACGCCGGCAATAATCTCGGCGATCCGGATATCATCGCGCAAAATCCCGGCACGTTTGGCACCAGCGACACAATCAAATTCGCCATCTCCGGCACGGGCCCCTTCCAAATTAACATCGGCAGCAGTGCTTCAGCCCCCAGCATGCCGCTGCCCAATATCGTCCAGCCGATAACGATTGACGGTACGACGCAGCCAGGCTTCACCGGTAAGCGGGGGATTGTCCTCAACGGCGCAAACGCGGGAGCAGCCGCCAATGGTCTGGACATTCAGCTCGGGGCGCAAGTATTGGCCGGCGCCGTCATCGTCAAAGGCCTGGTGATCGACCAGTTCACGGGCAACGGCATCGTGGTCGGGCCCAACAATCTCAGCGGTTTCGGTGTAACGCCCGTCACCATCACCGGCAATTACATCGGCACGAATGCCGCCGGCACTGCGGCGGCGGCCAACCTGGTGGACGGCATATTCCTTTTTGCCGGCAACAGCAACCAAACCGGCCTGTCCACGTCCAACAACTTGATCAGCAATAATGTGATCTCCGGGAACGGCGCGGACGGCGTGGAGATTAGCGCAGGTAATGGCGTAGCGGCAGGCAATACGCTCACCGGCAATTTTATCGGCACCAACGCCGCGGGCACGGCGGCGCTCGCTAATGCCGTCAATGGCGTCTTCGTTGCCGCTTCCGGCAACAACATCGGCGCGGCCGGCAGCCGCAACGTCATTTCCGGCAATGCAGCAGACGGCATTCTTATAGGCGGTACGCTGCCTAACCCGGCTGTAAATAACACGGTGGCCAACAATTTCGTCGGCGTCGATGGCACCGGCAATGTTGCCCTCGGCAACCAGTCTTTCGGCATCGAAGTTTCCGGAGGCAATAGTAATAGCATTGGCGGCAACGTCGTGGGCGGCAATAGCGACGGCATCGAGATTGATAACGGCGGCCAAAGCAACATCGTGCAGGGCAACTTCGTCGGCATCGGCGCGAACGGCTCCGCCCCCGTCGGCAACAAGTTTCACGGCATCGCCCTGCGCAGCGGTGCGAACGGTTCCGCACAGCCGAATGAGCCGGGCGTGGGCAACAACCTGATCGGTGGTCTCGGCGCCGGGGACGGCAACACCATCGCCTTCAACGCCGTTGCAGGCGTCGCGGTGTTCGGCAATCCAGTATCCCTGTCCGGCCAGGCCAATACGGGCAACACCATCGAGGGCAACTCGATCTTCCAGAACGGCCGCAGCGATCCGCCTCTCCTCACGGGCATTGATCTAAGCAACGTTTCGCCTTATCCCAAAGATGACGGGCCCACGCCCAACGATTCGAAGGGTCACGGGGCAGCCAACGACCCCAACAATTTTCAGGATTTTCCCCTGCTGACTGCGATCACGCCAACCGGCGTCGGAGCGGTGGTTCAGGGGACTCTGGACCAGCCCGCCGCGGCCAATGTCAAGTTCCGTATCGACTTCTATACCAGTAATGCCGACCCGCAAAACGGCGTTGCGGAAGGGCAATTCTTCCTCGGCTCCGGCACCGCCACGACCAACGCCAGCGGCCACGCCGCCTTCGCCATCACCGTGCCGACCAGGGTCGGCCTCAATCAGCTCATTACGGCAACGGCGACCGACCCGGCCGGCAACACCTCGGAGTTTTCCGCGGCCATCGCCGCCCCCAGCAACGCCAATCAGTTTTATGTGGGGCAAGTCTACCAGGATCTGCTCGGCCGCGCCGTCGATCCGGGCGGCCTCAATTTCTGGACAGCGCAGCTCAACAACGGCCTGCCGCGCAGCCAGATGGTCCTGGCCATCGAGACCGAGTCGCATCATGAATACTATTCGACCCTGGTGTCGAGCTTTTACGGGCTTTACTTGCATCGCGGCGAGGGCCCCGGCGATCAGGCGGGGGCAACCAACTTCGTGAATTTTCTCGCCGCCGGCGGCCCGATCGAGCAGATCCGCGCCACCTTCACGGCCTCACCGGAGTACTTCCAGACGCGCGGCGGCAACACCTCTAACGGCTTCGTCAATGCCCTCTACCTGGACGCTTTCGGCACGCCCAACCGCGTTGCCTCCGATCCAGGCGCCGCGGCCTTCGCGACGGCGATCAGCAACGGCTCGATGAACACCTCCCAGGTTTCGCTAGACGTTTTCCACAGCGACGAATTCCACTTCGACCTCGTGCAAGGTTACTACGTGCAGTTCCTCAACCGCACCGGCACGGCCAATGAGCTCAATGGCTGGGTCGCCCAGTTCAGGCAAGGAGCTGTCGACCAGACGGTCATTGCCCTCATTCTGGGATCGCAAGAAGCTTTCGTACTTGCCTTCGCCTTCACGCCGCCCGCGCCTGCCCTGCGGAATCCCAATAGCATTAGCCCCGATCTTTACGGCCCGGTTTTCAGCAACGTGCCACTGAACGGCCGGTCAAACCTGAACGACGTCTATGTCTTCCGCTCCCCCGCCGACCCGCAGCCGCCCCTCCCGGACGCCCCCAACTTCGGCAACACCGTTTTGGCCGTCACTGTCAGCCCGTTCGCCGGCGCGCTGACGCCGATCAGTTTCGACCCGCGCCTGACGGTGGACTTGAACGTCGTCAACACCATAGGGCATCTGACGCCGGACTTCACCTTTCAGGCCACGTTCGCGCCGCCTACCCCGGCGGGACAAACCTTCAATCAGGTGGTGACGCTGCGGCTGATCCAGGGCAACACCACGACCACGATCGCCCAATATACCTACGCCGGTTCGCAGACGATCCCGCCGACTGCTTTGGCCAACAACATTACTTTTCCAGGCGATGCCATCGCCACCGGGAAATTCATTGCCGGCGTATTCGATGATCCGTCCTTCTTCGACGCGCAGGGCTACGCGCAATTCGCCCGCACGCCGAGCAGTGCCGCCACGCCGTTCCCGCGACCGGCGCCCGTCAACGCGGCGGCGCCCCTGCCCACCGATGCCAAGAACTTCTACCACAACGCCAATATTCTCGCCCTCGTCCTGGAAGTCCCCACCACGAAGCTCACCACTGCCAACCCTCCTCTGCTGGGGGCCTGGGCCGACAGCAAGGTCAACGGCGTCCAGGTGCAGCGCGTGGGCCGGCCGTTGCTCGACGCTCTGCTGATTCCGCCCGTGCCGCGCACCGACCTGAGCCGCGGCGACCGGCGCACGGCATTCAACCAGGGCAGCCCTGCGACCGACGTGGCCAACTTCCGCGCCGATATGATCGCCGTCCTGACCAGCCCGAACTTCATCTACCAGCGCAGCCTGCCCGACGCGACGGCCCTGGTCGATGACGCCTTCGGCGCGACCATCATCGGTCCGCGCACGGGCCTGCTGCCGGACATGCTGACCGTGGACCTTTCCAAGGTCTATACCGGTGCCACGAACGGTTTTCCCAACGGCCACCGGCTGCGCGATGATGTGGTCGATACCCTGTTCAGCTTGCTCACCAACGGCAAGGTGACGACCGATAACGTGTCCGACGATAATGGCACGTCCATCACGGACGGCCTGGGCGGTCTCGGCGGCACGATCCGCTTCCCGTACATCGGCAAGCCGAACACTCCGCCGGGTGGGGATAATCCTTAAGGTGAGCGACATTGCTCTCTCGATTAACCGCGTTCCGATTCGCCTTACCGACGAGCTCGATCAGAGGAATCCGCTTTGGCGACGTTGAAAAAAAAGACCGATCGCGAGGCTCTGAGTGGAGCACTGGCCCTTGCGCGCCAAACAGCCCATTTTCCCGCCACCAAGCTGTGGTTGGATTTCGCTGCCGAGGCCGACGTGCTTTACATCAGTCTTCGACGGCCTCAGAGAGTCACGGAAACAATTGAAGCAGGGAATGGCATTCTGCTTCGCTATCGAAATAAGGACTTGGTGGGAATTACCGTCTTAGATGCCTCGAAAAGAGAGAACCTGCTAGTTTGCTTTCATGATCTTCCAAAAATCAGTCAGAATCTTCCAAAATCTACCACGTCCGCCCGCCCGCCAAGACCCAGCACATGGCGGACGCCCAAGATGGCCACGGGGTGGCCGTCTTGGCCTTAACATCGTCGGGCTGGCTGCCGAAGCCGCCGTGATGACCTGGACAACCTTACCGGCAGCGAAACTCACCGTCGAGCCGCGCGCTTTTTCGCCCGCTCCCTGGCGGTCGCCGCCTGCCGGCGGACTTCGTAGTGCAGCCGCACGACACCGTCCGCGAAGCGGCGGGCCGAGCGCAGCTCCAGCGGCACCAGCCGGTGTCGCGGCTGAATGAGAGGAATGCCTTCGCCGATGAAGACCGGGATCACGTGAATGATGAAGGCGTCGATTTCGCCCGCGTCCAGGAACGAAGCGATCAGGCCGGCGCCGCCCATCATCCAGATGTCCCTGCCTGGCTGGGCGCGCAGACGTTGCGCGAAGGCGCCGACCGGCTCGTTGACGAACTCCACGTCCGGGGCTGCGGACGGCGGCGGCCGGTGCGAAAAGACGTAGTTCTTGACCTTCATGCCGAAGCCCCCGCCCTTGCCGCCCCTGGCAAGCATCGGCTCGAAGGTCTTCCGGCCCCACAGGATGGTGTCGATCGAACGGAAGAACGCCGCCATATGGTAGTTGCCGGCCGGGCGCGGACGGTTCAGCCAATCCACGCTGCCGTCCGCCCGGGCGATGTAGCCGTCGGCGCTTGTGGCGATGTAGACAATGATCTTGCGTTTTCTCTTCATGGTTTTCACTCAACCGTGTGCTGCCGGTCAAAGAGAGCAAGAGAAGGAGGAAGATTAAGATTAGGAAGAGGATTAAGAGCAAGATGAAGAGGAAGAGAAGGATGAAGAGCAGGATCGCAAGAACCGCTGCCGTACCTGCGGGGTCTTAAATCTTACTCTTTCTCTTGCTCTTAATCCTCTTCCTCATCGTAGTCTTACTCTTTCTCTTTCTCTCCGAATCAACCATCTCAATCAACGTTAGACGGCATAGCAGGGCTCCGTTTATAAATAATCATTCATTAACTAACCGTCAAGATTGAAAATGACTGTTCATTCACTTATAGTCAGGCTCATGTGTCCCCGGCCGCGCGAGACGACCGACGACGCCATCCTGGCAGCCACGCACCGGGCCATGTCCCGCTTCGGACCGGCCCGGCTAACGCTTGCCCACGTGGCCGCCGAGGTCGGCGTAGCGCCGGCCACGCTGATGCAGCGTTTCGGTTCCAAGCGCGGCCTGCTGCTGGCCCTCGCGCGGCAGGCGGTGGCAGCGACCGGCCAGCAATATGCGGCCATCAGGGCGGCCCATCCTGCTCCGCTCGCCGCCCTGTTCGCGGTCGCCGATTGCATGGCGGGCATGGCCCCGACCCCGGAGGCGCTGGCAAACAACCTGGCCTACCTGCACATCGACCTGACCGACCCCGACTTCCACCGCCTGGCCCTGGAGCAAGCGCGGGCGGCCCGCGCCGAGCTGCGGGCCATCCTCGATGATGCCGTGAAGGCCGGCGAGCTGGCGCCGTGCAACACCGAACGGCTGGCCCGCGCCGTGGGAGTAACGCTGGGCGGCGGCCTGCTGGCCTGGGCCATCGAGCGCGCGGGCAGCGCCGCCGACTGGTTGCGCTACGATCTGGAGACGCTGTTGGCTCCCTATCGGCGCTCCAGCAAAACGGCGCGTGCCCGCCGGCGCGTGTCAAGGGCCAGAAACAAGCCCGGCCGTTGAGCTTGGGAGCTCTCGCCTGGCTGGAACTATCCGATTACGAACATGGCGATGCCCGGCGCGCCAATCCCTTTGCGAAGATGGCTTGTTGAGAAGATCGGTCCGTCCAGGCTCAGAAGATATTGCGATGTGCTACCAGAACAGTCCTTTGATCCATGAGGAGCCGAAGAAATGGAAAAAGACGTAACCAGCCACCAATAGACCGGTGAGGACCAGGCTAACCAGAACCGAGAAGGGCGGCATGCGGCCGACCTCGTCCAGCAGGGCGCGCTCGGTCAGGTTGGCGTCGGCCATCGGCTTCATCCCTTCCGGCCAGATGTGAAACACGCCGCGGTCGTGATACCAACCCCAGAGCTGGCGGATCTCCCACACTCCCCAGATGCCTTTTCCTTCATTCATGCCGGTGTAGGACACCTGGTGCCTGCCGAGATACTTTTTGGTCCAGGTGCACTTGCCGTCTACAGGGTCGTACGACCCGGAAAACGTGAACGCGCCCACCCAATCGTTCCCCTGGGCTTCCAGCTGGCCCTGCTGGAAGGTCAGATCGAGTGTCATGGTGTGCCGGCCGGGGATCCACGGCTGGATAAAGAAGCCCGTCCAGGGGCCGCTTGGGAAACGCGTATCGCTTTCTAGCTGCGTCAGGTCCGGCGGCGCCATGATTGACCTCCTTTGGGGTAAAGACGGTCTGCGGGCTCATGTAGCTCTTGTCCATTATTAGCGTTTCCTTTTCGCACCGCAATACCCCGGCGTCCTCGCGCGACAACGAAACCGTGATCGATATTTCGAGATTCCCCCTCCGTATTCGCCATGCTGCGTCATTCTCCCCAAGTTTGATCAGCCCGACAACCTCACGTTGCCCTGCCGTTCCTAACGTTTCTTGTCGCCCGGATGCCGTGCGGTCCTAACCGGAGCCTGCCGCTCAATGGTCGTCGGTATGGCAGGCGTGATGAAACCGGTGGAGCGGGTATACCAAGTTCGATTTTCCCAGACCCATCGCTCCAAGAAAAAGTGCTGCTCGCCAGCATCGTCTATCCAAGTTTGTTTTACCGACCGCGAAGTCGCGCCCCTCGTATAGCTGGCTCGGCTCATCAAGATGCAGGCTAAGCGACATTTCAAGAAGCTTTATAGATCCGCATTGAGCCATGAAGTCGCTTAACGCATTCTCATACTGAAAGAGAGTGACGGAGCTGGGCTTCTGCCGAACTCGAGGGTCAATCATCTGATGGCAACGGTCGAAATCCCTCTTATTCAGCAGCTCGTAAAACTGCTGTACCCGTCGTTTCAAGGAAGCTCGCTTGTTTTCCCTCTTGGTATTCATGGCCATCGTTGTTAACAAAAAGCAGGGGGTAAGTTACGATGAAGGCGCTAATGCTCTCCTGATAACGAAAAGTGGACGGCCATCCATGAATGAGCGCGCCATGCAGTTTGTGAAGGCCTTCATCGCCGGCTTCGTTTCGACCCTGGTTTTTCACCAGGGCGTGCTGGCGTTGTTCTATCTCGCCGGCGCCAGTCCGCGTAGGCCTTATGATCTTGACGCTGTGCCGCCTCTGCATATTCCGGCCGTGATTTCGCTGGCCTTCTGGGGCGGGGTCTGGGGTGCGGCGATCTGGCCGCTGTTGAAGAATACGGCCGGGGCAGCTTACTGGCTGCGGGCGCTGGTGATCGGCGCCATCGGCCCCAGCGCGGTCGCCCTGTTCATCGTCTTCCCGCTCAAGGGCATGCCGATGGCCGGCGGCTGGGACCCGAAGCTTATCGTTGCCGCGTTGATTCTCAACGGCGCCTGGGGTTTGGGCGTGGCGCTGTTGATGCGCTTGCTGCACCGTGTTCCTCGTTCTGCCCCGGAGAAATGACATGAAATGCCTGGGCTTGGCGACGCTGGTTCTTTCTATTGCCGCTCTGCCCCCTGCGCTTGCAGGTGAGCCCGCGGCGAAGACGCAGCAAATTCGCTTGAACGGCCATACCTTTACGCTGCCGGCCGGCTTTGTGATCGAGCTGGCCGCTGGTCCGCCGCTGGTTGACCGGCCGATTGAGGCGGACTTCGACGAGGAGGGGAGGCTGTATGTCAGCGACTCGTCCGGCTCGTCGGAGAATGTGGACATTCAGCTCCAGAAGAAGCCGCACCGCATTGTGCGTCTGGAAGACACCAAGGGGAATGGCTGCTTCGATCGGCGCACGGTCTTTGCCGACAGGATGATGTTTCCCGAGGGAGTGCTGTGGTACGCCGGCGCGCTCTATGTGGCGGCGCCGCCGAGCATCTGGAAGCTCACCGACACCAGGGGCGACGGCGTGGCCGATCAACGCAGCGAGTGGTTTCAGGGCAAGACCCTGACGCGCTGCGCCAATGACTTGCATGGGCCCTACCTCGGCCCGGACGGTTGGATTTACTGGTGCAAGGGAGCGTTTGCCAGGCAAACCTATGAGCGCCCCGGCAAGCCGCCGTTTGTGACGCGGGCTGCGCATATCTTTCGCTGCCGTCCCGATGGCACTGGCATCGAACCGGTGATGACCGGCGGCATGGACAACCCGGTGGGGCTGGCCTTCACCGCGGGCGGCGAGCGTATTTTCACGACCACCTTCTTGCAATTTCCAGGCGGCGGCAAGCGCGACGGCCTCATCCACGCCGTTTACGGCGGCATCTACGGCAAGGACTGGGATCCCATCTACGAGCACAAGTGGACCGGCCCCCAGGTCATGCCCGTGCTGACACATATGGGCGCAGCGGCGCCGTGCGGTCTGATCCGTTACGAATCGCGCGTCTTCGGCGCCGAGTACCAGGACAACCTGTTCGCCTGCCAGTTCAACATGCACAAGATCAGCCGGCACATCCTGGAGCCGGACGGCGCGACCTTCAAGTCGCACGACGAGGATTTTCTGGTTTCCGACAATATCGACTTCCATCCCACCGATGTGCTCGAAGACGCCGACGGCAGCCTGCTCGTGATCGATACGGGAGGCTGGTACAAGCTGTGCTGTCCGACGTCGGCGTTGCATAAGCCGGATGTGCTGGGGGCGATTTACCGGATCAGCAGGAAGGGAGCTCCGAAGATTGAAGATCCCCGTGGGCTCAAGATCGCCTGGTCGAAAATCGCTCCGCATGAATTGGCCGGCTTGCTTGACGACCATCGCCCGGCAGTATGCCGTCGGGCAATTGAAGAACTCGCAAAGCGCGGTGACGGCGCTAACGCGGCGCGCAATGTCCTGTTCGGGAATGACTGGGGCAGGCCGGGATTCTTTGTGCGCCCGGACCGTCCACCGGAAGCGTCAAAAGGCGACATTTCGGTGGTGGCCAGACGCAACGCGCTATGGTCATTGACGCGCGTCGATAGCGCCGATGCACGAGCAGCAGTTCGCAGGAGGCTTGGTGATGTGGCACGGGCTGGCCGTAAAATGACGACCGCTGACGCGGATGACTCCGTCCGGCAAGTAGCCATTCATTCCATCAGTCTTTGGCGCGACCACGAGGCCGTCCCGCAACTACTAACCTGCTTATCCGGTGATTCTCTGCACAACCGGCGCGCTGCCACTGAAGCATTGGGACGGATCGGGGACAAGAAAGCTGTGCCATCGCTGCTCCTGGCAGCCGCAGGTCACAACGACCGGGCTCTGGAGCATTCGATCACTTATGCGCTCATCGAAATCGCCGATCGTGATGGAACGGCAGCCGGCCTCAAGAGTTCTAACTTGGCCACGCGGCGGGCCGCGCTGATCGCTCTCGATCAGATGGACCACGGCAAGCTTGACGTGCAGACGGTGTCCGCGGAACTGACCTCGCCGGACGCGAGAATGAAGGAGGCCGCCTGGTGGATCGCCGGCCGGCATCCGGAATGGGGCGGCGCGCTGGCGGGCTTCCTGCGCGAGCGACTTCGTGCGCAGAGCATGACCGAGGCAGAGCGCAGCGAATTGACCCAGCAGCTTGCACGGTTCGCGCGGGCAGAGCCAGTGCAAGAGCTTCTCGCAGAACGCTTGCAAGATCGAACGAGCCCTGCTTACGTCTGCCGCATTGTCCTGCAGGCCATGGCGCGCGCCGGACTCAAGGAAACACCCGACTCCTGGATAGCTGCTGTCCTGCAAACGCTAGGCCGGGATGAAGAGCCGCTGATTGCGGAAGCAGTCGTGACGGCCAAGGTCTTGCCTGTGCCGAAGCAGCACCGCAAAGCCATGAGTGCCGCGCTGCAGAAGACGGCTCATGATCCGCGCTTTGCGGATGCGGTTCGCCTGAACGCGCTGGCGGCGCTGTCGGCGGGGCTCGAAGTCGAGCCAGCGCTGTTCGTTTTTCTCCGCAGCCATTTCGGTTCGGAACAGCCTGTGGCCACGCGCGGTTTGGCCGTGGACGTGCTCGCACGTGCCAAGCTCAGTGCTGACCAGCTTGTCGCGCTCAGCGGATCGCTCAAGACCGTGGGGCCAATGGAAATGGACCGCCTCCTGGAGGCGTTTGTGCAATCGAGCGATGACAAGGTCGGCCTGGCCCTGGTAGCCGCCTTGAAAGCAGCGCCGGCGCGTTCGAGTTTGCGTGTCGATGCATTGAAGCCGCGCCTGGCCAGGTACGGGCCCGCTGTCCACAAGCAAGCCGAGGAGCTTTACGCGGCACTCAACGCGGATGCTTCCAAGCAAAGGGCCCGCCTGGAGCAACTGCTCACGGTCATGCACGGCGGCGATATCCATCGCGGCCATGCCGTTTTCCACAGCACCAAGGCCGCATGCTCCGCCTGTCACGCCATTGGCTACCTGGGCGGCACCATCGGTCCCGACTTGACCCACATCGGCAAGATCCGCTCCGAGCGCGACCTGCTGGAATCCATTGTCTTCCCGTCCGCCAGTTTCGTGCGCAGCTACGAACCGATGCTTGTCACCACGAAGTCCGGCAAGATCATCAATGGCCTGATCCGCAAGGACACGCCCGACGAGATCGTGCTGGCCACCGGCGCCAACGAAGAGGCGCGCATCGCGCGGAAGGACATCGATGACATGCAACCAAGCAGAGTCTCCATCATGCCGGCAGGGCTGGATCAGCAACTCACCGTGCAGCAGTTAGCGGATTTGGTGGCGTTTTTGCGAGCGTGCCGGTAAGGGGGTTGCTGGGGGTTCGTAGTACTGAGTACTGAGTACTGAGTACTGAGTACTGAGTACTGAGTACTGAGTACTGGGTACTGGGTACTGGGTACTGAGTATCTGGGTAAACCTACGGATCTGGTGCCGGTTCTGGGGCGTATTACTGTAAGTAGGCGGTTTTTTGCTGGAAACGGGAGGCGGAATCGAGTACTGAGTACTCGGTACTGCGTGTTCAGCAAGCCGAAGGAGGCCAGCATGGCTGCCGTGAAAATCTTTACCGATCTCCTCGTGTGGCAGCGTGCTCGAGCCTGGTCAAAACAGATCTTTCAGCGCACTCCGAAACAGCCTTTTGGCCGTGACCTGCGGCTAGTTACGCAGATAAATGACTCTTCCGAATCGGTCGGGGCGAACATTGCGGAAGGCTTCGGTCGCGGTACGCAAGGCGAGTTCATTACGTTCCTTGGCTATGCGATAGGCAGCCTGAACGAAACCCAATCCCATCTCTGTGCGGCATACGACCGCGAGTATCTTTCGAAAGATGAATTCGCCGCTTTGTTCCGTGAGGGAACAGAGAACCGACGGATGATCGTGGCGATGATCCGTTCGATGATTCTTTCAGGATCAGGCGTCAAGAATATTCGGAAGTTAAGAAACTTGAACGATGAAATGTGGGAGAGGTACGAGCGGATTACGGGAAAGCCGCGTCCGGAATTCTTTCAGGGAAAGACAGATGTGGCTGGAAAACCACGCCAGCAGGTGAGCGCGGACGCATGAAAGGTACCGAGTACCGAGTACTGGGTACCGAGTACTTCGACTGTATTGCCTATTGATCGAATGTAAACTCTTTGGGTACAAAGTCCTTCCGGGGATGGAATCCCCGAAAGGAGTATGTCGATGGAGCGACGTTTTCAAGCCCGTTTGGGCGAATTGATGGACGATGCCAAGGTTCATCCCCGCGTGGTCCGGGGACTGCTTACCCGGCTGGAAGATTACTTGGAGCCTT